>Ga0183100_1000578_pt1 | contig 26578 bp, 22 predicted proteins | sample Biomet2_FD_127789 | JGI IMG/M metagenome (GOLD analysis project Ga0183100, IMG submission 127789) | Microbial communities from bioreactor (seeded with anoxic lake sediment) at LBNL, California, USA - Biofuel metagenome 2 | ecosystem: Engineered > Bioreactor > Anaerobic > Unclassified ...
GCGAGTGATAAATGCGGAAATTTATCATTGCAAATTCGGTATCTACAAAAAGGGGGGATTGGTAAGATGAAAAAGTTAGCGATTTTGATGGTAATGGTTATGGCGTTTATGTCGGCTGCTTGTGGAGGCGGGAGCAAAGATGCTGCTAAAACAGATGGCAAAGCGGAGGATGGTAAGGTTGATCGCAGTAAACAATTTATTACAGTATTAACAGGTCCTACTAGTGGCATCTATTTCCCAATCGGTGGTGCATTTTCTAAGTTAGTTGGTTCAATGGGGTATAAAACTTCTGCAACGGCAACAGGAGCAACGGGAGAAAATATTAATGCTATATTGACGGGACAAGGGGAACTGGCTATTGCTATGTCTGATTCAGTTATTCAGGCAATAGAAGCTTCCGGAGCCTATGAGGGGAAAAAACCAGCTACTGATTTACGCGTAATGATGGGTTTATGGCCTAATGTTTGCCAAATAGTTACAACTTCTGACTCCGGTATCAAAACATTTTCTGATTTAAAAGGTAAAAAAGTTGGCGTTGGTGCTCCTAATTCAGGTGTGGAGTTAAATGCACGTATGATGTACGAAGCAAATGATATGACATATGCAGATTCTAAAGTGGATTATCTTTCTTATGGTGAGGCAATAGACCAAATGAAAAATGGCCAATGTGATGCTGCCTTTGTTACATCAGGGTTAGGCAATGCAACTATTAGAGAATTAGGGACGACTAAAGAAATCGTTTTCATTCCGGTAGAAGGGAAACAATTAGAAAAATTAATTGCTAAGTATCCGTTCTATGTTAAGTGGACTATTCCTAAAGAAACTTATGGAACAGAAAAAGACACTACTACTGCAGCTGTTATGAATGTGATGCTGGTAGCAAAAAGTCTTCCTGATAATGTGGTATATGATTTGCTAACAGGTATTTATTCAAAAGAAGGATTAGAAACCATTGGTGCATCTCATGCTACTGCTAAAAAAGAGATAACCATGGAGAATGCTTTGCGTGGTATTAGAGGAACAAAAATGCAATTACATCCGGGCGCTGTTAAATTTTATGCTGACAAAGGGATTAAATAAGTAGTCTGAAGATGAATACTCGAAAAAAGAATTTTATCTTGATTATAATTGCTATCAGCATTGGCCTAGGGTCATTGTTGTATTATGGGGCGCAAACAGTGTTGCGTATCACTAATTATAAATCAGGTGAGATTTATGCTGAAGTACCGGCCAAAGAGGGCGATAAGCTTTTCTTTGGCTGGATTCATTCGTGGGAAAAGATTCCTTGGAATGAGTATTATCACATAGCCCATGATAATACACTTGTGCTTGATACTATTACTTTCCCAGCATTTGGAGCAGGAATTCCGGAGAACAAAGGAAAAGTATGCCGCATTGAAAACGGCTTGATTTACATGGATGAAATTAACCAAGTATTCCCTGAATTTGATTGGATTAATTCTCATTTTTCCACACGAGAAATAATTTTAAATGGAAAGCTAATATCTAAGGGGGATAGGCTTCCAGAACATACTCGACTACGGCTTTTTGTCGAAAGGAGATGGAAAAGATGGATAAAATAAATCATGGTATGGACAAGGAAGATTTCGAGGGAAAAACAGATACTATACAGTTTGAAGGAGACAGGGAACTAGTAGAAAAATCTGAGGGTATAGTACGAAAGCTGGACAAGGAATCTGCCACCAGAATTTTCACCAGCGAAAATATGAAGAAGTTTTTTTACATACTAGCAGTTTTAGTTTCTTGCTATCATCTTTATACGGCAGCTTTTGGTCCGCCAGTTACATTAAAACATCGTTCTTTACATGTGGCAATGATGGTTTCTATGGCCTTTCTAATGTATCCGTTTTCTTCTAAATGTAGTATAAAAAAAGTTGCTTGGTATGATTGGATTTTTGTAATACTTGCTTGTGTGGTGCCGGTTTATATCTGGACAGATTATTTGGGCGTTATTGAAAGAGCTGGACGGGCAAGTAGCTCTGATATGTGGATGGCAACTTTACTGGTGGTCTTAGTGTTAGAGGCTTCCCGGCGTGTTACCGGTTGGGCTTTACCGGTATTAAGCTCTATATTTATAGCATATGGCTTGTTTGGACGGGATTTGCCAGGTATTTTTGCCCATAGAGGATATAATTGGACCGCACTATCAAATCATTTTTTTGCTAATACTGAGGGAATATATGGTACGTCAGTTAGTGTTGCGGCTAGTTATATTTTCTTGTTTATTTTGTTTGGATGCGTCATGAATAAATGTGGCATGGGACAATTATTTAATGATTTAGCCTTGTCCTTAGCTGGCGGAACTAAAGGTGGACCTGCAAAAGTATCCGTTATTGCTTCGGGATTTTTAGGATCTATTAACGGCTCAGCAATTGCAAATGTGGTTACTACAGGCGCTTTTACTATACCATTAATGAAGAAGACCGGTTATTCTAAAGAGTTTGCCGGAGCAGTAGAGTCTTCTGCTTCTGTAGGCGGACAGTTATTACCACCTATTATGGGTGCGGCAGCATTTATTATGGCTGAAATGTTAGGTGTGCCATATTCCAGTATAGTAGTTTGGGCCGCGGTACCAGCTTTATTGTATTATCTAGGAATTATGATTCAGGTGCATTTAAGGGCTTCAAAAAATGGCTTACTTGGGTTACCAAAAGAAAAATTGCCACTTTTAAGTTCAGTAATTAAAGATAAAGGACATTTATTTTTACCTATTATATTTTTGCTTTATATGCTTTTTTTCTCAGGAAGAACAGTAATTAATGCCGCTTTCTTAACAATCATAGTCACCATTATTGTTGCCGAATGTAAAGCATCTACACGTATGAGTGTGAAAGATATTTTTGATGCCTTGGTTGATGGTGCTAAACAAACGGTTCCGGTGGCAATTGCTTGTGCTTGTGTTGGTATAATTATTGGTGTTTCTTCTAAAACAGGATTTGGTTTGAATATGGCAAATACAATTATTGCCATTGGTAATCAGAGTTTGTTGTTTACTTTAATTTTCACAATGATTACTTGTATGATTTTAGGCATGGGGTTGCCATCTATTCCTGCTTATATTATTACAGCCACAATTGCGGCACCGGCATTGTCCAAGCTTGGTATTGAACCGGCTGCAGCTCATATGTTTTCTTTTTATTTTGCTATGTTCGCAAATATTACGCCTCCTGTGGCACTCGCCGCATTTGCTGCGGCAGGTCTATCAGGCGGAGATCCAATGAAAACAGGATTTCAGTCTGTAAAACTATCTATTGCGGGTTTTATTGTTCCATATATGTTTGTGTATTCTCCGCAATTAATGCTAATAAATACAACTTGGGCAGAAGGTGTTTGGGTAACGTTATCTGCCTGCTTAGGGGTGTTTCTAATTGCTATAGCAACGGAAGGTTATGTATATGCCCGGATGAATATTGTTTATCGTATAGTTGCAGCTATTGGTGCTTTCTGCTTAATCAAGAGTGGCATAGAGACAGATATTATTGGGCTTGTTATTATGCTGGTTATTGTTTTCTTACAAAAGAAAAAAGCTAAATCGCTCCTTATGGCAAAAACCTTGTAAAAAAACAAATTATAGATTATTTATTAAAAACCTTGTTGTGATAAATAACAACAAGGTTTTTTCTTTTTAGCTCATATCCTGTTATAATAAATACATCATATATTAGTTAGGGGAAATTCATGAACATTCTTTTAGTTGCAATTAATAGTAAATACATACATACTGCCTTGGGGATGCATTCAATTTATCGTTATTGCCAAAAGCAAAATATTATGCTTGAACTTTGCGAAGATACCATTCAGACGCCACTATTGGCAGCGTTAGCAGAAATTACCGGCTATAATCCTGATGTTGTTGGTATTAACGTGCATATATGGAACAAAAACTATGTATTTGAATTAGCGGGATTAATACGGCAGGTTTTACCAAAAGTAAAAATAGTGTTTGGTGGTCCGGAGGTTGGCTTTACGGCCTCTGACAGTTTTGCAGAATGCACGGCTGTGGATTTTATTGTTCAAGGTGAAGGCGAAGAAGTGTTTGCTCAATTATTGAAAAATTTAGAAACAGGAGAAAATGCTCCGAAATTTGTTGCTTATCGTGATGCTTCCGGCGATTTGCAAAACATTAGTGAACCCACTGTAGTGAAGGACTTGTCAGTGTTACCATTTCCCTATGAAAATTTGGAGAAAATTGTTTCCGAACATAAGATAACTTATTATGAATGCACAAGAGGGTGCCCGTTTAGTTGTTCTTATTGTTTATCGGGAATTTCACATACTGTTAGGCGACGTCCATTAGAAATTGTAATTAAAGATTTGGACAAGTTTATGGCAGCAGGTGTTCCTCTAGTTAAATTTGTCGATAGGACATATAATTTGGATGAGAGTTATTTTTTACCAATAATGCAACATTTAGCGGCTGCCAATACCAAAACAACGTTTCATTTTGAGTTAAAAGCGGATTTGTTGTCAGAAAATGTTTTGAATTTTCTCAAGACAGTACCAAAACATAGATTTCAATTGGAAATAGGTGTGCAGACTACTAATCCTAAAACCTTGACTGCCATTGGGCGGCAGGATTATTGGGAAAAATTAGCGTTTAATGTTGACAAAATTTTAAGTTTTGCGAATATGCATGTGCATTTGGATCTGATTGCCGGGCTGCCCTATGAAGATTTAGCTAGTTTCAAAAAATCCTTTAATGATGTTTATGCTTTGCAGGCTAACATGTTGCAGTTAGGATTTTTAAAAGTTTTAAAGGGAGCTTTGATTGGTAGGCAAAAAAAAGAATATGGAATGCTCTACATGGAACAGCCACCATACGAAATACTGCAAACCAAGTATTTAAGCTATGAAGAATTAAGATTTTTAAAAATTCTTGAAGATGTTTTTGATCATACTTATAATACGGGAAAGTATGCACATACTTTAAGCTATTTAATAGCCCAAGGTTACCAAAATGATGCTTTTGCTTTCTATACCGCGTTTACTAGTTGGTGGGAGTCCAAGGGTTTGTATCCTCTTGGTCATAATGTGAAGGATGTAGCTTTATTGTTGTTAGCTTTTGTGCAAGAAAATCATGCTAATTTATTGCAAGTTTTACAGGAAATATTGCGGTTTGATATTTTTGTAGGCCAGCCTAATTGGCGTCCGGAAGAGTTAAATTGGCATACGGAAATATTGCGGGAACCTATTTTGGAATTTTGGCGCAACATAGAGTTAGTTCACAAATATTTGCCTGAGTATGAATTTACTACATGGAGAAAATTGCGTAAGTATTTACCAATAGAAAGCTTTAAATGGACACCAGAGACTGGATACGGCCAAGAACATGTTATTTTAGCTGACTACACCGGTAAAGAAATAGTGTATATGGAAATTAAGATGTGAAAAACGAAGCGGAAAGGCGGGCTAATTATGGAAATCCGTCAACTTAGGACTTTTATGAGCGTAGTTACATTAGATAGTTTTTCTGAAGCGGCGCGCCAGTTAGGATACACTCAGTCCAGTGTTACCTCACATATCCAGCTTTTGGAAAAAGAAATGGGCGTAGCTTTATTTGAGCGAATGGGACATGCGTTGATGCTTACAGCAGAAGGAGAGCGTCTCTACAGTTATGCGGACCGTATCGTGCGTTTGGATGATGAAACTCATGCTGTTTTGGCTAGGCAGGAGGAACCAACCGGTGTTTTATCACTAGGAATGTCAGAATCTATTGTTAGTTTTCATCTAGACCAGATATTGACCGAATACGCATTGCTGTATCCTCACGTTAAACTGCGGCTCAGGTTGGGGACTGGAAATTATTTCCAAAGTTTGTTGCGCAAAAATTTGTTGGATTTGGCTTTTTATCTTGAAGAAAAAGTGCCAGACAGGGATTTAACTGTCCATAGTTTGTGGCCTGAACCTATTGTGCTTGCTGCGTCACCGACTCATGCGTTGGCTAAGGGGCAACAGGTAGACGAAAAACTTCTGACTGGGCAAACAATTATTGTTACAGAGCTAAATAGCAGGTATTCTGCTATTTTAGAAGAAGAGATGGAAAAAAAGGGTATTGAGCCTTTACGTATTTTGGAAATAGGGCAGATGCAGGCGGCTAAGTCTTTTGCTCTTCGCGGATTGGGACTGGCGCTTCTGCCACAGGCAGCTGTACAAAAAGAGGTTGAGGATGGATTGCTTAAAATATTGCCTTGGCAAGGCAAGGCTTGGAATATGCATGCCTATATGGTGCATCATAAGGATAAATGGCTCTCTCGGCCAATGAAATTGTTTATGAAGTTGTTATGGGAAAGGATCCCTGAAGGAATGGAAGGTGATGCTCATGAAAAATGCGGCAGCAAGAGCAAAACTACAGCCAGCAGGTGACGGAGGGTTAGTAGTAGTGTTCGGCGATAAAATAGCCCCCGGTGTTCATGAACAAGTGCAAGAATTTGTTAATAGTTTGCAAAAGATGCAAATTAATGCCGTCCGGGAAATTGTACCTTCGTACTGTTCAGTAATGATTTATTACGATGTGTTGCAGGTATCTGGTAAGGAGCTGCGGAGCTTGGTTTTGGAAGCGTTGGAAAAACTAGAGCCGGTTTCTGCTTCTTTATCTAAAATACTTCACGTTCCGGTTTGTTATGATGGTGTTTTAGCTCCTGATATGGACTGCGTGTTGAGAATGACAGGCATGACCAAAAAAGAGCTATTGGATATTCTTACCTCAAAACCACATTTGGTTTATCTGACTGGGTTTACGCCAGGATTTCCTTATATGGGAAATCTGCCATTTAGTGTGTCTAGACAAGCGTTATCTCGTCGTGCTATACCGCCGGGATCAGTAGGTATTGCGGGTAATCAAACGGGTATTTATACGGTAGTATCTCCTGGAGAGTGGAATATAATTGGACGGACGCCGTTGAAAATCTTTGATGCAGGAAGAGATAACCCGTTTTTATTAACGGCCGGAGATTATGTACAGTTTGAAATTATTGACATTGGGCAATATTTTGCGCTGAAGAGGCAGATTGAAAACAAATATTATCAAACTTAGATAAGAATGGAGGAAGTATAATTGTGATTGTGGTTATTCGCCCTGGAAATTTCACAACCATTCAGGACAGCGGGCGTTGGGGCTATCAAACATGGGGAATGCCTATATCAGGTTGTCTTGATCCATACGCTACACAAGTAGCTAATCTTCTGGCCGGGAATAAAAAAAACGCTGCTATGTTAGAAATGACAGATGAAGGTGGAGTGTTTCACTTTGACGATTCTGTATTGGCAGCTATTGCAGGAGCGGATATGCAGGCAACCTTAAATGGCCGACAAATAGAGAATTGGAAAGCCTTTATAGTACCGGCTGGAGGTACTCTAGCTTTTGGTAAGGTTGTAAGCGGTCGTCGTAGTTATCTAGCTGTTCATGGTGGGTTTGAAGTTATGTCGGTCATGGGTAGTCGTTCGACTTATGTTGCGGCGGGAATCGGAGGATTAGAAGGGCGTTTATTAATGGCTGGCGATATGTTAGAGCTAGGAAAAGATGCAGAAGCGTATTTACGTACTATTGGTTTTTCAGTGCGTTGGATACCTAAATATAGTCATTCGTGGAAAATAAATGTGATTTTAGGTCCACAGGAATATTTGTTCAGTACTGCCAATCAAAAAAAATTTTTGTCTTCTACATATAAGGTTTCTTCTATAGCGGATCGTATGGTCTGTGAATTGGAAGGGCCGGTGCTGACTTTACCGCCAACAGAGCTGGTTTCTGATGCTACTGGTTGGGGGGCATTAGAGGTTCCTGCTCGTGGACAACCTTTTATTGTTATGCCGGATCATGGTACGACAAGAGGATTTGCCAAGATAGGGTATGTTATTCAGGCAAATCTTTATAAACTAGCACAAGTAATGCCTGGAGATAACATTAACTTTGTGGAAATAGATACAGAGACAGCGGTTGATTTATATAAGTTACAACAAGCGAATTACCAGGCTTTAGCAGAGTCGTTTAGCACTGGACAGATGTGTTAAAAGAATGAATAATAATTACATAAATACCGGGGTTCAAAAATTTTGAATCCCGGTATTTATTTTTTTGTTTTTACTTGAAAACTTGTGTATGTTAGTATAAAGACAAACAAAGGAGTTGCTACAGTTTTTTACATATGTATGTTTGTAAATAGGGGTTAAACAACCAACTGTAACAATTCTTTTTCTAATTAGTAATTGTGTGAATATTGTGACAAAGGGAGGGCTTAAAAATGCATATGGTTGATTTGAATTCGGATTTAGGAGAAAGTTTTGGTGCTTGGAAGATGGGACAGGATGAAAAAGTACTGCCTTTGTTAACTTCGGCTAACATTGCCTGCGGTTTTCATGCAGGTGATCCTAATGTGATGAAGAAAACGGTTCGTCTAGCATTGGACAGTGGTGTTGCCTTAGGAGTACATCCTGGTATGCCTGATTTGGTTGGTTTTGGTCGTAGAAAATTAGATATTTCACCTGATGATGCTTATAGCCTCGTAGTATATCAAGTTGGAGCATTAGCTGCTTTTACCAAGGCTGCCGGGAGTACTCTGCAGCACGTAAAGCCACATGGTGCCTTGTATAATATGGCAGCTAAAGATGCTAAACTTGCTGAAGCTATTGCTCAGGCTATTTACGATGTGGATAAAGCCTTAATTTTATTTGCCTTGGCAGGCAGTGAAAGTATTACGGCTGCTAAGAAAATAGGCCTTCGCAGCGCCTCTGAGGTTTTTGCCGACCGCAGCTATCAAGAAGATGGCTCCCTGACTCCGCGCAGTAAACCGGGAGCAATGATTACAGACGAAAATGACTCTATCAAACAGGTTCTTTCCATGATTATTGAACATAAAGTGACTACTTTAAGTGGTAAGGTTATCCCTGTTAAAGCAGATACACTTTGTATTCACGGCGATGGTGAAAAAGCTTTGCTATTTGCTCAGAAAATCAGGAAGGCTTTGCTAGAAAATGGTGTAGAAATATCGGCAGCGGGAACTTTTATAAAATAAGTTACAATGAACAGAAAAAATATCAAAAGATGGCTGTCAGCTGATTTTTCACACAATATGTTATTACATAGTAGAAAGACAGGGGGAAAAAAATGAAAGAATCAAAACTGAGTGTGCTATTAGGGGCAGCGTTTTTAATGGCTACATCTGCAATAGGACCAGGGTTTCTGACACAGACAACGGTTTTTACGGAAAATTTAGGTGCAAGTTTTGGCTTCGTTATTTTAGTAACTATTATTGTGGATATTGGCGCACAATTAAATGTTTGGCGTATTATAGCTGTATCAAAATTGCATGGCCAAGACATTGCTAATAGTGTATTTCCTGGCTTGGGATATTTTGTAGCGGCTCTTGTAGTAGCCGGTGGGTTGGCCTTTAATATTGGCAATGTTGGTGGTTGTGGCCTGGGGATTAATGTGCTTTTTGGCATTGGACCTATTCCGGGCGCTATTATTAGTGCTGCGATAGCTGTTTTTATCTTTGTAAATAAAGAAGCAGGTAAGTCCATGGATCGTTTCACTCAAATAGCAGGTTTTTGTATGTTAATTCTTACCATTTATGTTGCTATTACTTCTTCTCCTCCGGTAGGGCTGGCTGTGGAAAAAACCTTTTTACCAGATGGAGTTGACTTTATGTCAATCGTGACCTTGGTAGGTGGCAGCGTAGGTGGGTATATTACTTTTGCTGGTGGCCATCGCCTGCTTGATGCTGGTATTGCAGGAAAAGAAAATTTGCCGGAAGTTACCAGAAGCTCTGTGACCGGTATTGCCATTACGGGTATTATGCGCATGGTATTGTTCCTAGCTGCTTTAGGAGTTATTTCTCATGGCATGCAATTAGATCCTGCTAATCCGCCTGCTTCCGTGTTTCGCCTTGCAGCTGGCGAAGTAGGCTACAAGATTTTTGGCGTAGTTATGTGGGCTGCGGCAATTACATCGGTTATTGGTTGTGCTTACACTTCTGTATCTTTTATTCGTACTTTCAGTAAAAAAATTGATGAGCATTATCGTTTTGCTATTATTGTCTTTATTATCGTCTCTACTTTTATATTTGCCTTTATTGGTCATCCGGTAAAAGTTCTTATTATCGTAGGAGCTTTGAATGGGTTGATTCTTCCGATAACATTAGGTTCCTTGCTTCTGGCTGCTAATATGACAAAAATTGTTGGAGATTATAAGCATCCACTCTGGATGTCCATTTTCGGGTGGATAATCGTTGTAGTTATGCTATATATGGGTGGGTATACTATGTTTAGTATTTTGCCCCAGGCTTTCAAATGAATTCTAGGTAGTAGAGCATAAGACTTGGTTTTATCGAGTTTAGTTGAGTGAAAGGAAAAAGATTTTAGCTCAGCTATCTAAAAAGTGGATGGTGATATGGTGGAAAATGTGATGAAAATATTGCTGGGTGCTAAAATGCAACCTTTGGGCGAAACGGCAATACAGGTCAGTTTTGGTGAAAAAATTGATCCGCAGTTATGTATTTGTGCACGGGCACTAGCTGCAGAGCTGGAACAGAATCCCTTTTCGGGGCTGAAAGAACTTGAAGTTAGTTATACTGGGGTGGCTGTTTTCTTTGAGCCGCTTGTTCTCAGAAGAGAAAAATTGGAGAAAATTAATCCGGAATTATCACATTCTTATCAGGTTGTTGAGAATTATATAAACAAACTGTTGACAAAAATTAAGCTGTCAGAAGCTGATGTTGCTACTAGGGTACGCGTACCGGTGTGTTATGGCGGCGAATACGGCCCGGACTTAGAATATGTGGCGGAATATCATAAGATGACTAAGGAAGAAGTTATCCATAAACATATCAGTGGTGATTACCTCGTTTATATGATTGGGTTTGCACCAGGGTTCCCATACGTAGGCGGAATGCCGGAAGAGATTGCAACTCCGCGCCGTGAGACGCCAAGGCTAGCAATTCCAAAAGGGTCAGTAGGCATAGCGGGATCTCAAACAGGTGCTTATCCATTGGAAACGCCCGGTGGCTGGCAACTGATTGGCCGTACGCCTTTAGAGTTATTTAGACTAAATGATTTAAAACATCCGAGCGTACTTCAAGCTGGTGATAGGTTGGAATTTTATGCTATAACACCGGAGCAGTTTAAAAGTATTGCAGCGCAGGAAGGAAGCGGGGCAAAATGAATATTTTAGTTAAAAAAAGTGGCCCCATGTCTACCCTGCAAGATCTGGGGCGTATTGGTTATCAAAAACATGGTGTGTTAGTTAACGGTGCGATGGATAGTTTTTCTTCTAGACTGGCCAATCTACTGGTGGGAAACAACCCAGAAGAAGCTTCTTTGGAAATGACGATGTTAGGCGCTACGATGCAACTTCAGGAAGGAATGATTTTTGCACTAACTGGTGCTGACTTGGCAGCTACTATAGATGGGCAGCCAGTACCTAGATTCCGGCCAATATGTGTTAAACGAGATTGTCTGCTCACTTGTGGGTTTGGTAAACAAGGCTGTCGCGGTTATTTTGCAGTGGCTGGAGGGTTTGATGTACCTATAATAATGGGTAGCAAAAGTACTTACCTCAGGGCTAAGATAGGTGGGTTTGAAGGACGAGCCTTGGCTGAAGGAGATGTGCTAAAAGTAGGTGCTTCTTCTGCTGCTATGCAAATATTCGCGCAAAGAGTTATGCAGAAAGATGGGGTCAATTCTGCCTTTGCTACTGTATCTTGGTATGTGCCTGGAACATTTATTTTTGGTGATGATGTTATTCGCGTAACCAAGGGGCAACAGTATGATTGGTTTACTGAAGAAAGTATCCATGATTTCTTTAATGAACCTTACAGCATTACATTGCAGTCTGACCGTATGGGATACCGCTTGGAAGGAACTTTGCTGCAGTATAAGGAAAAGCGAGAATTGGTGTCTGAACCAGTAATTTTTGGCTCAATTCAGGTTCCGGCAGATGGGAATCCTATTATTCTTTTGGCTGATTGTCAGACTGCCGGTGGGTATCCCAAGATTGCTCAGGTGGTCTGTGCAGATTTGCCGCGGTTGGTTCAGCGTCAACCAAAAACGGACTTGCATTTTAAACAGGTATCTTTAGCAGAAGCTGAGCGGCTCTATCTGCAACAAGAAGATTTTCTTAACAAACTTGCAGAAGTTATTAAACGAAATCTTCAGTAAGCTAAGCAAAGAGGATGGGAAAAGCAAAAAGAAAAACAGTATGAATCATATCTATACAAATAAGGGCAGGCAAGGCCATTAGCACTTGCTTTTTAGTTCTGTATATTGTATAATCAAACAGAATTTAATAAAGGACAGTTCGTAACCATCCTGTCTAAAAATAAAACTAGGGCGGCACTAATAGTGCTATTGTATTGACTTGGATGGAGGGCATTATTTTGCCTTCCTTTTTTGTTGCCTAATTCAAAGGAGTTTATTATGTTTAATACACCATTATCTAAAACCAGAAAACTGACTATTTCGGCCTTATGCATAGCCTTGTATGTAGTTATAATGATTTACACTCAAAGCTTTGCTTTTGGTCAGTATCAAATTCGCATAGCGACGGCACTATATGGGTTAAGCGCTATTTTCCCCTTTTTGAGTATACCTTTAGGAATAGCCAACCTTATAAGCAATGCTTTTATGGGTGGGTTGGGTCCTCTTGACATGCTTGGTGGTACCTTAGTGGGGGTTACTACTTGCAGTGCCATTGCCTTGGTAAAAAAACACAAGTTACCAAATGTTTTTATTTCTCTATTAATTGTGCTAGTTCCAGGATTGTCAGTTCCAATTTGGCTTTCCATTTTATTAAATATTCCTTATTTCGTATTAGTACCATCGTTAGTGGTTGGACAAATTGTCCCCGGTATTGTGGGCGGTGTACTGGTTACCGCTTTTGAAAAGAGAGCGGCAAAGTGTTCTTCTGATAATACCAATGCCTTGGCATCGCAAAAGTGACAAGTATAAAAAGTGTTTTGATAAGGAGAAAAGATTTATGAGTGGACGAAGTGAAAAAGAGCTTACAGGCGTTACATTGTTGGGGGCGGAAAAAACTAAATATCCTACAGATTATGATCCTAGTGTTTTGGAATACTTTATTAATAAACATCCACAAAGGGATTATTTCGTAAAGTTTAATTGTCCGGAGTTTACTAGTCTTTGTCCCATGACAGGGCAGCCGGATTTTGCCACTATTTATATTTCTTATGTACCTGATGAGAAGTTGGTAGAGAGCAAGTCATTAAAACTATATCTTTTTAGTTTTAGAAATCATGGTGATTTTCATGAAGACTGCATTAACATAATTATGGAAGATTTAATAAAGCTTATGAGTCCAAAGTACATTGAGGTATGGGGGAAATTTACGCCACGTGGAGGAATTTGTATTGATCCCTATTGTAACTATGGCAAGGAGCTTACAGAATGGGCTCAAGTGGCAAAAGAACGCCTACATATGCATGATATGCAACCGGAAAAGGTGTATTACCGATAATAATATATTATTAAAAAAAGAGGGTAAAAGCCTTCTTTTTTTTTTAATAAGATGTTATAATAAGGACGTTCAAGGAAGTGAACATTTTTTTGAAAGCCAGTGGGACGAAAAAAGTTCCACAAGGGACAAATAAAGGTCTGCGAGGGATTATATGGATAATATTATTAATCTTCAAAAGAAGATAGTACCTGAACTCAGCGATCTTTTAGTAGAAAGGTACCGCATTTTAAGACAAGTGAGTCATGACGCACCAATTGGTCGCCGTGCTTTAGCAGGCGAATTAGGGCTAAGTGAAAGAGTGCTAAGAGCGCAGGTGGATTTTTTAAAAACATCTGGACTTTTGAGTTTTTCTTCCTTGGGAATGGCTGTAACTGATGAAGGTAGTGATCTCTTACGTGATTTGTCTGACTATGTACGTAAATTGCAGGATTTGTCTAAACTAGAAAAATTGCTAGTGGAAAATCTTCATATTGGTCGTGTAGTTATTATTCCCGGAGATTGCGACAAGGAAGAGGTAGTAAAAAAAGAAATAGGACGTGCTGCTGCTCGCATTTTGCTTCAGTTATTAGCAGATGGTAAAAAACAGCATGTCGTAGCAGTTAGTGGTGGTACAACACTAGCAGCAATGGCAGAAAATGTACGTGGCAATGAACCAAACACCATAGTGGTCCCTGCTCGTGGTGGGTTAGGTGACAAGGTGGAAAATCAGGCCAATACCATTGCAACTGTATTGGCAGGTAGACTAAAAGCCAAGTATCGCCAATTATATGTTCCTGATAGCGTTAGCGGTGAAATCCTAAATAGTATTTTGGCCGAAGATCCAGGCGTTAAAGCTGTTGTAGAGATAATTAAAAGCGCAGATATTTTAGTGCACGGCATGGGTCAGGCTAGAATTATGGCTGAGCGCAGAGGATTGGAAAACAAACCTATGGCAGATTTAATCGCTGATGGTGCAGTTGGTGAAGCAATTGGACAATATTGTGATATTAATGGTAAAGTTGTATATGTAACTAATAATGCAGGCCTTATGATGAATGATTTGAAGCGTATTAACAAAGTAATTGGGTTGGCAGGGGGTAAGTCCAAAGCACAGGCTATTTTATCTGTGATTAGGGCATCCCATCAGGATATACTAGTAACTGACGAAGCTGCTGCCAGAGATATTGTAAAAATGTTATAGAGAGTATTCATTACCTGTACTACACAATGCAAAAGAAAATTTTAGGAGGAATTATTATGACGAAAATCGGTATTAATGGCTTTGGAAGAATTGGGCGTAATGTATTTAGAGCAGCTATGAATAAACCTGAGTTTGATGTTGTTGCAGTAAACGATTTGACGGATGCTGCAACTTTGGCACATTTATTGAAATATGATTCTGTGCATGGTATTTTCGATGCGGAAGTTTCCGTTGAGGGAGATTGCATAGTTGTTAATGGCAAGAAGATTAAAGTTGTTGCACAAACTGACCCTAGCAAATTGCCTTGGGGTGAAATGGGTGTTGAAGTTGTAGTTGAATCTACAGGTCGTTTTACTGAAGGTGAAAAAGCTAAGGCTCATATTACTGCCGGTGCTAAAAAAGTTATTATTTCTGCTCCTGCAAAAGGTGAAGATATAACAATTGTAATGGGCGTTAACGAAGATAAATATGATCCTGCAAAACATAATATTATTTCTAACGCATCTTGTACTACCAACTGTCTGGCTCCGTTTACCAAAGTTTTATTAGAAAACTTTGGCATTGAAACAGGTCTTATGACTACAGTACATTCCTATACTAATGATCAAAAAATTCTTGACTTGCCTCATTCTGACTTGCGTAGAGCACGTGCTGCCGCATTGTCTATCATCCCAACTACTACTGGTGCAGCTAAGGCAGTAGCGTTGGTCTTACCTGAGGTAAAAGGTAAACTAAATGGTTTTGCTATGCGTGTACCTACTGCTAATGTATCTATCACGGATTTGACAGTTACCTTAAGCAAAGACACTACCGTTGCTGAAATTAACGCTGCATTGAAAAAGGCTGCTGAAGGAGAATTAAAAGGCATTATGGGTTACAATGAGCTTCCGTTGGTTTCTCGTGATTACAATGGTTGTCCATTGAGTTCAATTGTTGATGGTCTTTCTACCATGATGGTAGGACCAAGAATGGCAAAAGTAGTTTCTTGGTATGACAACGAATGGGGCTATTCGAATCGTGTAGTTGACTTGGCTCTTTACATTGCTAAAAAAGGACTTTAATAGTCACAAGGGAGTTTTCCTTTCATGGATAAAAAAACAGTAAGAGATTTTGATGTTGAAAATAAGAAAGTATTGGTGCGGGTAGATTTTAATGTGCCCATGGATGGCGACGGAAATATAACTGATGATACTCGCATAAAGGCATCTTTAGAAACAATTAAATATTTGGTAAAAAATAAAGCAATTGTGATTCTTGTGGCTCATTTAGGTCGTCCTAAGGGCGAGGTCGTGGCCAAATATTCCTTGGCACCGGTAGCCGCACAGTTGTCTAATCTTTTGGACAAAAATGTTCAATTTGCAGATGATTGTATAGGCCCTGATGCCAAGAGTGCTGTAGAACAATTGGATCCAGGCGACATTCTGCTCTTAGAAAATCTACGTTTTCATAAAGAGGAAGAAGAAAATGATATGGCTTTTGCCGAAGAATTAGCATCATTGGCTGACTTATATATCAATGATGGCTTCGGAGTTTCTCATAGGGCACATGCGTCAGTTGAAGGCGTCACACACTTTTTGCCTTCAGCCGCAGGGTTTCTTTTAGAGAAAGAACTGCGTTATTTGGGCAAAGCGGTAGATAATCCGGCACGGCCTTTCGCTGCCATTATTGGTGGGGCAAAAGTATCGGATAAAATTGGCGTTATTGACAGTCTTTTAGATAAAGCAGATGTTATTTTAATTGGCGGCGGGATGGCTAATACGTTTTTAGCTGCTGAGGGATTCTGCATGGGTAATTCTTTGGTGGAAAAAGATAAAGTATCGCTGGCTAAACAACTGTTGGAGAAAGCCGAAAAAAATAAAGTGAAAATGTATTTGCCATTGGATTTAATTATGGCCGAATCTTTTTCGGCAGATGCAAAACATGTGACTCAGACCATAGATAAATTAAATCAGGACTATATGGCACTGGACATCGGGCCCAAAACAGCAAAACTTTTTGTAGAAGCACTAAAGCCTATGAAGACTATTGTTTGGAATGGTCCTATGGGAGTATTTGAAATGGATGCATTCTGCAAAGGTACAGAAGAAGTAGCTAAAGCAGTAGGAATGTCAAAAGGTATGACTATTGTGGGCGGTGGAGATTCTGTAGCTGCTATCGAAAAATTAAAGCTTGCGAAAAAAATAAAACATATTTCTACCGGTGGAGGAGCTTCTCTTGAATATTTAGAGGGAAAAGTTCTACCCGGAGTAGCTGCTTTAGATGATTTGCGTCGTCCGCTTATTGCCGGAAATTGGAAAATGCATAAAACAGTTTCTGAGTCCGTAGAGTTAGCAACTAGTGTTGTAGAAGAAACCTTTGGTACTACTTATGAGGTTGTTGTATTCCCACCACTTACGTCTTTAGAGACAGTGGCGGACGCTATTGATGGTAAAGAAGTTGGTTATGGTGCTCAAAACATGTATTGGGAAGACCAAGGAGCCTTTACAGGAGAAGTTTCAGGACCTATGTTGGCAGATATTTGCTGTCAATATGTTATAGTCGGACACTCTGAACGTAGGACTATATTGGGAGAAAACGACGCGGTAATAGCAAAGAAAATTAAAGCGGCTTACCGCAATGAGTTGACACCTTTATTATGTGTTGGCGAAAATGCCGACGAACGTAAAGAGGGAAAAACAATGGCTAAAATTGGTCGTCAGATTACCTCGGCGTTAAAAGACATTTCAGGACAAGAAGCAGAAACATTAGTCGTTGCTTATGAACCCTTGTGGGCTATTGGTACCGGTAAAACTGCCACAGCGGCAGATGCTGCGGAGGTATGCCGCGGAATTAGAAACAAACTAGAGAAATTATTTGGCGAAAATGTGGCCGGGAAAATAAGGATACTTTATGGTGGCAGCGTTAAAGATACCAATGCAGCTGATTTTCATATTAGCGGTATAGACGGGGTCTTGGTTGGTGGAGCTAGTCTGGAATCGTCTAGCTTTGCTGCTATTGTACGTAATTTTTAAGGAGAAAAAATGGCCAAAAAACCGGTAATGCTTATGATTTTAGATGGCTGGGGAATTGCTAAAGACTCTCCAAGTAATGCGGCAACACAGGCAAAAACGCCGAATTTAGCCGCTTTATTTAAGGAATGTCCAAACACACAGTTAGCTTGTTCAGGTTTAGACGTAGGTTTGCCTGAAGGACAAATGGGTAATTCGGAAGTAGGACATTTAAATATTGGGGCTGGGCGCATTGTCTATCAAGAACTAACAAGAATATCTAAGGCCATTGAAGACGGAGATTTTTTTGAAAACTCCGTCTTTCAAGGCCTTATGTCTGCTGTAAAAAAAGAGAACTCTGCTTTGCATATTATGGGTTTGGTGTCTGAAGGTGGGGTTCATAGCCATCAAAAACATTTGTATGCATTATTGAAAATGGCCAAGGATATTGGGCTGACCAAAGTATATATTCATGCTTTTTTAGATGGACGTGATACACCACCACAAAGCGCTATAGATTATGTAAAAGAGCTGGAAATAGAAATAAATAAAATCGGTATAGGAGAAATTGCTACGGTATCCGGTCGCTATTACGCCATGGACAGAGATAAACGTTGGGACAGAGTGGAAAAAGCGTACAATGCCATAACGCTGCACCAAGGTGATAAAGCTTCGTCAGCAGTAGCAGGTATAGAAGCCTCTTATGCTAATGGCGTGGGTGATGAGTTTGTTGTACCATTTGTTGTAGGTAACGATGATAAATCATGCGTTAAAGACGAGGATGGAATAATCTTTTTCAATTTCCGCCCCGATAGGGCAAGACAAATAACAAGAGCTTTTGTTGATGAAGACTTTCCATATTTCAAGCGGCTGCCAAAAGCATTTCCCGTAAATTTTGTTTGTATGGCAGAGTATGATGCTACCATAAAGGCAAAAGTTGCTTTTCCACCTACAGCCCTTGTAAATACTTTGGGCGAAGTTGTGGCAAAGGCAGGCCTGTTGCAATTACGTATTGCGGAAACAGAAAAGTATGCTCATGTTACTTTCTTTTTTAATGGCGGTAATGAAGTTCCTAATGTGGGCGAAGATAGAGAACTTGTGCCTTCTCCTAAAGTAGCTACATATGATTTACAACCGGAAATGAGTGCTTATTTGTTAACAGAAAAGCTCTTAGGTCTTTTAGACAAAGATAAATACGATATGATAATTTTAAATTTTGCCAATCCTGATATGGTTGGACATACAGGAATATTGCGTGCGGCTATAAAGGCAATGGAAGTTGTTGATGAATGTGTTGGGTGCATAATTGCAAAAATGCGTACGTTGCATGGAGTGGTTTGCATAACAGCTGACCATGGTAATTGTGAATGCATGGAAAACGAAAAGACACATATACCATATACGGCACACACTACCAATAAGGTTCCGTTTATAGTGGTTGATGACCCTTGCCGTAGAACTTTGCATGCTGGCAAATTATCAGACATAGCACCTACGCTATTAGAATTGCTGAGTTTGGCTAAACCGCCAGAAATGACTGGCACTAGCCTTTTAAATAATAAATAATGAAGAGGTGTACAACATGGCATTAATTGAGGCAGTTTATGCAAGAGAAATTTTGGATTCTAGGGGCAATCCTACTTTGGAAGTGGACGTGCTTTTAGATGACGGTACCAAAGGAAGAGCAGCTGTTCCTTCTGGAGCTTCAACCGGTATACATGAAGCTGTAGAATTACGTGATGGTGATAAAGCTCGTTATATGGGTAAAGGCGTAAATAAAGCTATCGACAATGTTAATGATATAATTGCTGACGCTCTTATTGGCTTGGATCCTGTACGTCAAGTGGAAATTGATGAAATGCTTATCAGGCTTGATGGTACAGAAAATAAGGGTAAGTTGGGCGCTAACGCAATTTTGGGTGTGTCCATGGCAGTTGCCAAAGCGGCTGCAGAATCACTTGATATGTCCTTGTATCAATATTTAGGTGGTATCAATGCTAAAGAAATGCCGGTACCGATGATGAATATTCTAAATGGCGGTGCACATGCGGATAACAATGTTGATATTCAAGAATTTATGGCAATGCCCGTGGGAGCGACGTCTTTTAGCGAAGCATTGCGCATGAATGTGGAAATTTACCATAGTCTAAAAGCCGTTTTGCATGCCAAAGGATTATCAACTGCTGTTGGTGATGAAGGCGGTTTTGCTCCTAATTTGAAATCAAACGAGGAAGCAATTCAAGTTATTGTGGAAGCGATAAAAAATGCTGGTTACAAACCGGGTGAACAAGTAATGATTGCCCTTGATACGGCCGCTAGTGAAATTTTTAAAGCTGGGAAATATCATTTGGCAGGAGAAGGCGTAACAAAAACAGCAGCACAAATGGTAGATTGGTACGAAGAGCTTTGTAAGAAGTATCCGATTATTTCTATTGAAGATGGTTTGGCAGAAGATGACTGGAAAGGCTGGAAGCTTCTGACGGAAAAATTAGGGGATAAGATTCAATTGGTCGGAGACGATTTGTTTGTGACTAATGTAGAGCGCTTAGAAAAAGGGATTAAAGGTGGAGTTGCAAATTCTATTTTGATTAAAGTTAATCAAATTGGCACTTTGACAGAGGCTTTTGCAGCTATTGAAATGGCTAAGCAAGCTGGGTACACTTGCGTAATTTCTCATCGTAGCGGCGAAACAGAGGATACCACTTTGGCAGATATTGCTGTAGCTGTAAATGCAGGGCAAATTAAAACCGGTGCTCCTGCTAGATCGGAAAGAGTAGCTAAATATAATCAATTGCTACGTATTGAAGAGGATTTAGCTAGCGCAGCACAGTACAATGGTAAGAAAGTGTTTTACAACTTAAAGAACTTAAAATGATTGCTTTAGCTGCAACCGATAGTTTTTTTATCGGTTGCATTTTGCTATGGTGAGTTGGCCTTTATGCAATTATTTATAAAAGGCGGGGGAAACTATGATTATTATTTTGGACAAAAAAGATTGTGTTGGATGTGGTGCTTGTGCTAACCGCTGCCCTGAACATTGTATAACTATGAAAGAAGACAGCGAGGGTTTTTCTTATCCTAATATTGACAAAAGAATGTGTATTAATTGCGGTCTTTGCGAACGAGTATGCCCCGTCATAAATCTCCCTAAACACCGAAAAGTACAGTCTGTCTACGCTTGTTATAATAAAGATGAAAAGGTGCGTATGAACAGTTCATCAGGCGGGTGTTTTTCTTTACTAGCTGATTATACGTTAAAACAAAATGGATATGTGGTCGGAGCAGCTTTCGATACAGATTTGTCAGTGCATCATATACTTATAAATACCATCGAAGATTTGGCTTTGCTGCGTGGTTCAAAATATTTACAAAGTAGAATGGAAAATATTTATTCTCTTGTAAAAGATGCACTGGAAAAAGGTAAACTTATACTTTTTAGTGGTACACCCTGCCAGGTAGCAGGACTGAAAACTTTTTTGGGTAGAGAATATGAGAATTTATTCTCTGTTGATGTTGTGTGCCACGGGGTACCAAGTCCCAAGGTTTATCGTGAGAAACTCAATGAAGTTGAGAAAAAGATTGATGAAAAAGTAGTTAGTGTTAATTTCAGGGATAAAACAAGCGGCTGGAATAGCTTTAACCTTATTTTTGCCGGTAAAAAAACTCTTGTAAAAGAAATAAAACAAGAAAGTTCTTATATGCAGGCTTTCTTGAAAAATATAAGTGTGCGCCCAAGTTGTAGTGTATGTCGCTACAATAATGAACATAGTAGTGCTGATTTAACTATTGCTGACTATTGGGGAGTAGAAACTAAATTCCCGGAACTTAGTGATAATAAGGGTGTTACGGTAGTCCTAGTTAACACAATAAAAGGCAAATGGCTATTTGAACAAGTAAAAAAGGATGCTGCAGTGTGGAAATCAGATTTTACACATGCAGCTCAGCACAACTTTGCAATGAAAAACATAAGTGTGCTTCATCCTGCTAGAAAAGAATTTTTTGCTCGTTTAGGAAGGGAGAATATGGATATTTTGGTGCCGGAATTAATAAAAAAGTTTAAAAATGACAAGTAATTGCTTTTTTTAGTAAAAAAGTGTGAAATTGTACAAAATAACCTGATAAATAATTGTAACAAAGAGTACTTTGTGGTAAAATACTATGGTGATGTTAAGGAAAAGGGGGTAACAACGTGTTTGTAACTATATTAATGGTTTTAGATGTTATAATCTGTATAGCTCTAATGGCTTCTGTATTACTGCAGTCCGGCAAAAGCGCAGGCCTGTCCGGTTCTATTGGCGGCGGCGGTGAGTCCATGTTTGGTGGTAAATCAAATGATATGGATGATATGCTAGCTAAAATAACAGTAGTGTTAGGTATAGCGTTCGGTGTAATAAGTATGCTGATTGCTAAGTTTCAATAAAGTTGTTTTGAGTTTTTGTACTAAAAAAAATAAGAGGATTGAAAGGGGTATTTGTTTTGAACACTTATCTAATGTTGTCTGTTGTCATCGGTTTAGTTGCATTGGCTGTAGCAATGATGCTTAGCATTGCTATTAGTAAGGCAAGCGATGGTAATGATCGGATGAAAGAAATTGCCGGTTATATTCATGAAGGGGCTATGGCATTCCTTTATCGCGAGTATAAATATTTGGCAGTTTTCATTGTTGTTGTTGCTTTAATAATTTCCATTTTTTTACAAGTACAAACTGCTATTTGTTTTGTTTTTGGTGCTATTTTCTCTATCCTTGCAGGATATTTAGGTATGAATGTTGCTACTAAAGCTAACGTACGTACTGCTGAAGGTGCTCGTCATGGCATGAGCCAAGCGTTGAAAATCGCTTTTTCCGGTGGTGCTGTAATGGGTCTTTGTGTTGTAGGCCTTGGTATCATTGGTATTACTTTAGCTTATTTTGTTTTTGATAGAAATATTGATATTGTAACCGGCTTTGGGCTGGGGGCAAGTTCCATTGCTTTATTTGCACGTGTTGGCGGCGGTATTTATACCAAAGCAGCTGACGTTGGTGCCGATCTTGTAGGTAAAGTTGAAGCTGGTATTCCTGAAGATGATCCTCGTAACCCTGCAACTATTGCTGATAACGTTGGCGATAATGTAGGTGACGTAGCTGGTATGGGTGCTGACTTATTTGAATCTTATGTTGGTGCAATTATTTCTGCTTTGACTTTGGGCGCTGTTGTTTTCACTAAGGGTGAAGGTGTTGAGTTCGTTTTTGTTCTTTCCGTTTGTGGCATTATTGCCTCAGTAATAGGTATTATCTTTGCTCGTAATAGTAAATCTGAAAATCCTCAATCTGCTTTAAACAGTGGAACATATTTAGGTGGTATTTTGGTTGTTTGTTCTGCAGCTTATTTTAGTAATTCAATTTTTGGAAATTATAGTGCTTTCTTGGCAATTGTTTCTGGTTTGATTGCAGGTACGGCTATTGGTAAGATTACCGAAATTTATACTTCTTCTGATTACGCTTCCGTAAAAAGAATTGCTGACGGTACTGAAACCGGTCACGCAACTACAATTATTGCCGGCTTAGCAGTTGGTATGTATTCTACTTTCTGGCCAATGCTTTTTATAGCCATGGGCGTTCTTGCTTCCTTCATTGCAATGAATGGTATGCATGATCCTGCTATGGGCGTATTTGGTGTTGCTCTTGCTGCTGTTGGCATGCTTTCAACTACAGGTTTAACTGTAGCTGTTGACGCTTACGGTCCTATTGCTGATAATGCTGGTGGTATTGCTGAGATGTCCGGTCTTCCTGAGGAAGTTCGTGACATAACAGATAAGCTTGATGCAGTAGGTAACACTACGGCTGCTATTGGTAAGGGATTTGCCATTGGTTCTGCAGCCTTGACCGCTCTAGCATTGTTCTCTGCATATGCTCACGTTGTGAATTTACAGAACATTGATTTGTTAGATCCTGTAACTCTGGTTGGTTTGTTTATTGGAGCAACACTTCCGTTTGTTTTTGGCGCTATGACTATGGAATCTGTAGGCAAAGCTGCAACATTGATGGTTGAAGAAGTTCGTCGTCAATTCCGCGAAATACCTGGGTTGTTAGAAGGCACAGGAAAAGCTGATTATCGTAAATGCGTAGATATTTCTACTGCTGCAGCTCTTCATGAAATGATGTTGCCTGGTATTTTAGCTATTGTAGCTCCTTTGCTAATGGGTGCATTGTTTGGTACAGAAGCTCTTGGTGGTTTGTTGGCTGGTGCACTTGCATCCGGCGTTCTTATGGCTATCATGATGGCTAATGCCGGTGGTGCTTGGGATAATGCCAAGAAATATATTGAAACAGGTGCCCATGGTGGTAAAGGCAGTGCTTGCCATAAAGCTGCAGTTACCGGCGATACAGTAGGCGATCCTTTCAAAGATACTAGCGGTCCTGCTATGAATATCTTAATTAAATTGATGACTATTGTTTCTTTGGTGTTTGCTCCTCTTATTGCGGCTGAAGGTGGAATTTTGTTGAATTTGTTCAAATAATTTAAGAATTACAAGCAGCCAGGTCCATACGGGCCTGGCTTTTTATTGTCATTGCCAATAATGTAGCTTTATAGTACTAAAAAATGTTATAATGTATTCTATAAAAGTAGTGGAGGTAAGTTAATGGTGATGTCAGGTGCTGAGCCTTTTTTCTTTCCCGGAAATAAAAAAGGGGTACTGCTAGTTCATGGCTATACGGGCACACCGGCAGAAATGCGAGAATTAGGTGAAAGATTGAACAAAGACGGTTATACAACCATGGGAATTCTATTGCCTGGTCATGGAACAAAGCCTGAAGATATTCTAGGCGTTACCTGGGAAGACTGGTATGCGGCGGTAGAAAATGCCTTTTATAGACTAAATGAGAATTGTACAGAAATATCGGTTATGGGAATGTCTATGGGAGCTTTGCTGACGTTGTTGGCAGGCAGCAGATTACCGGTAAAACGCATAGTACTCATGTCCACACCAATCTATCTTTTCGATTGGCGGATACCTTTTATGTGGATTTTGAAATATTTTATGAACTCTACCAAAAAACGTGCTCGCATTATAGACGCTGAAGAGCGTTTTAATGTTTCCTACGATTGCCTACCTGTAGCAGGCGTAGAGCAAGTATTGAAGCTTATGAAATACTGCGTAGATAGCGTAATCCCATCTGTACAGGTGCCTTGTCTTATTATGCAGTCTGAAATAGAACATACGGTGCGCCCGATTAGTGCAAAATTTATTTATGAAAATATTTCTTCAAAAATCAAAAAGCTGGTTTGGTTTGAACATTCTAAACATGTCCTTACCCTGTATAATGAGCGGGACAAAGTTTATGAAACTATAAAAGCATTTTTAAAGGAGTAAAAATATGGTTCCTAAGGAAGAATATACATGGTGTTTTGCCTGTGGTAAAGAAAATCCTATTGGTCTGAAATTGGAGTTTGCAGTAGATGAGAATGGTTGTACTACAACTTTTATTCCCAAAAGGGAACATCAAAGTTATGACGGACGCATGCACGGTGGTTTAATTAGTACCTTGCTAGATGAAACTATGGGGAATTATATTCATTTGTATGAAAAAAAAGTGGCTTATACGGCTAAGATGGAAGTGCGTTTCCGCCAGCCGGTGCTAATTGGTGAAAAAATCCAAGTAGTGGCAAAAGTAAAAAAACGCAAGGGCCGTTTAATTGAAATGGCCGGACAAATTATTAAAAAAGATGGTAGTATCGCCGCTGAGGCTGATGCTAAGATGATGTATGAAGGTGAATAATGAATTTAAATGATGTAAAAACAAGCATAATGGAATTTATGCAAAAACAGACCTATGCCCCTTTGGACGCAGAGGCGCTAATCGTAAACATTCCAATCCCCGGCGAAATGCTCAAGGAATTTTGGCAAGGTCTACAAGAACTAGAAAATAATGGCAATATAGTGAAAACCCATTTTAATACCTATGGTTTACCGGAAAAAATGGGATTGGTTGTTGGACGTTTCCAATTAACCTCCAAGGGTTTTGGTTTTGTCATTCCTGATAACAAGGGCGAAAAACCAGATGTTTTTGTGCCGCCTAATGCCTTAAATGGAGCAATGAACAATGACAGAGTTATGGCAAGAGTGGCAATGGGCCGAGGTGGATTAAAGCCTGAGGGTGAAATTATCAGGATAATTATACATGCTAATGCTCGCATAGTAGGAACTTTTGTGCCTAGCGGAGATTTTGGCTTTGTTGTGCCTGACGATAAAAGAATTGGTCAGGATATTTATATTGCGTCTAAAAACTTTAATGGAGTCAAAGTAAACCAGAAGGTTGTGGCAGAGATTGTTACTTGGCCGGAAGGTCGTCGCAGTGCCGAAGGTAAAATAGTAGAGATACTTGGTACTGTTGGTGATGTTGGGCTAGAAATAATTTCTATTATCAAGCAAAATGACCTGCCCTTAGAGTTTCCTAAAGCAGTGTTGGAGGCAGCTAATAAAGTGCCAAAAGAAATTAAAGCGGCTGATCTTAAAGGCCGTAGAGATAAACGCAAGTTCCCTATTGTTACTGTCGATGGTGAAGATGCCAAGGATTTGGATGACGCCGTCTATGTGGAAATGCAAGGCAATGATTTCTTACTTGGTGTTTATATTGCTGACGTGAGTAACTATGTTCAAGAAGACTCTATAATTGATAAAGAGGCTCATGAACGTGGAACTAGTGTTTATCTAGTTGATAGAGTACTTCCAATGCTACCGGAAAAATTATCCAATGGTATTTGCAGCTTAAACGCCGGCGAAGATCGCTTGACTATGTCTTGTGAAATGCTTGTTGACGGTAAGACCGGGATGGTAAAATCCTATGAAATATTTCCAGCTATTATTCGGGTATTACATAGGTTGACCTATACTATTGTGCGTGAAATTGTTGCCAATGATAATGTGGAAATGAAAGAAAAATAT
>Ga0183100_1000580_pt1 | contig 26545 bp, 19 predicted proteins | sample Biomet2_FD_127789 | JGI IMG/M metagenome (GOLD analysis project Ga0183100, IMG submission 127789) | Microbial communities from bioreactor (seeded with anoxic lake sediment) at LBNL, California, USA - Biofuel metagenome 2 | ecosystem: Engineered > Bioreactor > Anaerobic > Unclassified ...
AGGACACGGCCCCGCATGGCCCCCCGCCCCGCCAACCCTTTGGCCCGAAAAGCCCCCCCCCGAAATCCCTGCGGCGAAGGCCGGAATCAGCAGCCAGCCAGTCTTCATGCCCTTGATGGGATTCACCGGCTTGAATACCAGCAGCCACCACGCCAGATAAAATGCACAGCAGATGACCAGCAGCAGATTGGCGAGAAAAATTTGTCTTGTCTGAAAATTAAAATCATGCCACATAGGCATCCCTCATAATCTCCCGAACCATAGCGCTAAACCTCCCGGCTTTTTTACGATAACATAATTCAATTATAAATTGCCTTCCGGAATTTGTATACGGTGTGCTGAGCGTTGGCACTTTTTTAATTCAGATGAAAGCTGTCCGCAATTCGGACCTTAAGCCCTTGAAAGGCCAAAAGCTGGTAAATTTCAGAATTGAATTTCAAATTTTTCTGCGGTATGTTAATGGTATGATTTAAATAGACCCGGGGTGTTCTGATTTTTTGTTGGGGAGGAATTTGATGTCGTCCTACATCAGTGCCAGTCAGGTCCCCCGCTCCGTACCGGAACCGCAGAAGTTTATTCCCTTTCTCTGGAATGGACCCGAATTCTCCCTGCAGCACCGGATTTTTCCATCGGAACACGAACTTGGCCAGCTGATTATGGACTCTTTTGAAATCTCCAACTCAAGTGGTGCCACCATGTCCTACCCCATTCTGCCTTTCGGCGGGCTTCGGACTGTCTTTTTGTTCAATAGGGGGCTTACCCGCGCGGAACTGTGTGGCCCCACCACCTTGCTGAAAAAACTGTCTCTTCCACCCCAGTCCAGCGTTTTTTGTATGCGTTTCTTACCCGGAAGTATGCGGTACTTCAGTCCGCTGTCCGCCTGTGAGTTAGCCGGACAATCGCAGCCCCTGTCCCAGTATCTCTCCCACTCAGACAATCTTTCCTCCGCCATGCGGCGGGGTGAGTCATTTCATGCCCGGAACGTCCTGTTGGTCCGCACCCTGTGCGCGGGAGGGGCCGCGCACTTTCAGCCTTTTCCCCTGATCGGCCAATCAGTCGGATTTATCTCGGAGCACAGGGGCATCGTCAGGGTCTCCCAAATTGCCGCAGAAATGGGATGCAGTGAGCGCTACCTCAACCGAATGTTCCAGGAGCATATCGGCATTTCCGCCAAGCTTTTTTGTGAACAGATTCAGCTTCAATTTTCCTTGTATCTTATCGTGGCTACCAAGCTGAAAGTCTTGACGGCCACCGCCGAGCGCTGCGGTTATTTCGACCAGACCCACATGAACCGTTTTTTCCGTAAGTTTCTGGACTGCACCGCAGGCGATATGCGCGCCACCAGGAACGACTTCATTAATCTACAGGGTGCTGCCAACCTCATCTGAGCGCGGTTAACCTTTATGATTCTTGCTAGTTCTGCGCTCTAAATTTCGTTTGGGAACTCCATCAAATTTTTTAGGAGGTATTACTCATGAGTATGACAAAACTGTTCAGCCCCGGTCCCGTTATGGTAAAAGATAATGTCCGCCGCGCCCTGCTGCACTATGACATCTGTCACCGCAGCCACGAGTTCGAAGAGATGTTTCAGGACACCCAGTCCAAGATTCTGAAACTGTTCAACGCAGACGATTCTTACTATAGTTTAATCGTCTCCGGTTCCGGTACATCTTCCAACGAAACGGTGCTCTCCTCCATTTTCAAGCCCGTTGAAGAAGTCTTGCTGATTCGCAACGGCGTATTTGGCGAGCGGTTGCTGGAAATTATCAATAAATACAACATTCCCCTTGTGGATCTGTCTTTTCCCTGGGCCACCATGCCGGATCTCGCTGTGGTGGAGCAGGCGCTGAAGGATCATCCCAGCGTGAAAGTCGTGGCCATGGTTTTCCACGAGACCTCTACTGGAATGATTAACCCCGTATCTAAAGTGGGCGCCTTGTGTGACAAATACGGTAAGATCTTTTCCGTAGACTGCGTCTCCGCCGCCGGCGGCCAAAATATTGATGTGGTGCAAAATCACATCTCCATCTGCACATCCGTTGGCGGTAAGTGCATCGGTGCGTTCCCCGGTACTGCCTATATTTGCGCCAAGAAGTCCCTGCTGGACAGCTTGACATCTGACCAGTGCAAGAACGTTTACCTGAACCTCTACAAGCACTATCAGAGTTCCGTGGCTTCCCATCAGACCCCCAATACGCCCAATGTCAACCTGTTCTGGCCTTTGAATGTTGCTTTAACCAACATCATCGAGGATGAAAGCTTGGCAGGCCGCATCGCCCGGTACCAGCGTTGTGCCGCGATTATCCGCGAGGGTGTGCTATCCATGGGCTGCCGTCTGCTGCTGAATGACAACATGGCCAACACGGTTACTTCTGTCTATTTACCCGCCGGAATCGATGCTCAGACTTTTTTGGACGAGATGACCAAGCGGGGCTACACGTTCTACATCGGCAAGGGCGACTACGGCAAAAACGGTATGATCCAGATTGCCAACATGGGCGAAATCTATGAGCAAGACTGCCATAACATGTTGGAGGTCTTCCAGGTTGTGCTGAATCGGCTCAGTAAATAAAACGGCTTTTCCTTTTACTCATTTAATCTTTGCGGAAAGCGCTGGACGGTGGAAGCTTCTGCTTCCACCGTCCACTGTCTGATTCTCCGTTTTACTTTTGAAATTCTGGCATCTTCTGTGTATTGGTATGGGGGTAATGTTCTTCCTTAAATAGAAGTTTTTTGTAAAGGCCGAGAAACTTTTCCTTTTTTCAGGTGGAGAAGTGTGGTAAAGTAAATTCTGCCGATAAAAGCACAGTAAATTTTGCACAAAAAACCCGATTATAGGGGAGGAAACTATGGCAGCGCAGTATTATCTCGGAATTGATCAGGGCAGTACGGGCACCACAGCAATCCTGTTCGACAGCACATGGCATGTAGTGTCCCGAGGCTACAGTAATATCCATCTCTTCTATCCCCGGGATGGCTGGGTGGAACACGACGCCGAAGAGGTGTGGCAATCCGTACAGCGAGCGGTGGCCCAGGCCCTCCGTGCCCCAGCAATCCAGCCGGCCCAAATTCGAAGCATCGGTCTAAACCATGAGGGCGAGACCGTGGTCATCTGGGATGCGAAAACCGGCCGTCCGCTCTGCAACTCCATCGTATGGCAGGACCGCCGCACCGCCCGATATGCCGACGCCATGGCCGACCAGTATAACTCCCTGGTCCGTGAAAAAACGGGGCTGATGATTGACTCCTATTTCAGCGCCACCAAACTCAAATGGATGCTGGACCATGTGGAAAACGCCCGGGAATATCTGCACCAGGGCCGCCTGTTGGCGGGTACCATGGACTCATGGATCATCTGGCGGATGACTGGAGGCAGAACCCATATCACGGATGCCTCAACCGCCTCCCGCACAATGCTGTTCGATGTGGCGGAGGGTGACTGGTGTCCGGAGCTGGTCGATTTATTTGACCTGGACCGCTCTATTCTCCCCACGATCTCCGACAGCACGATCTCTGGCGTCCTCACGGATCCAGAAAGCTTTCAGGGCATCCGTGCGTCTTTGTCCGGCGTTCTGGTGGACCAGCAGGCAGCCCTGCTGGGACAAGCTTGCGTTACGCCAGGCTCCGTAAAAACCACCTATGGCACCGGATGTTTCATGCTGATGAACACCGGGCACACGATGGCGCTTTCCAAAAACGGCCTGTTGCCCACTGTGGCTTGGCGACTCCATGGAGAGACCACCTATGCCCTGGATGGCGGTGTCTACATCACGGGTGCCGCAGTAAAATGGCTTCAGGAAGGGTTAGAGGTAGTAGCATCACCGGCGGATACGGAACAGCTTGCTCTCTCCGTTCCGGACAACGGCGGCATTTACTTCGTTCCAGCTTTCACCGGCCTCGCGGCACCTCACTGGGATTCCTATGCGCGGGGGATGATGATCGGCATCACCGGCGGTACCCGGCGGGCTCATGTAGTCCGGGCCACCCTGGAATCCACCGCCTATCAGGTTCGGGATGTGCTGGACGTGATGCGGCGGGAGTCCGGGGTCTCCGTTCCGGTCATGCGCTGCAACGGCCGGGCCACATCCAACACCTTTCTGATGCAGTTTCAGGCGGATATTCTCGGTATCCCTTTGGAAATTCCGGAAATCGAGGAAACCACCGCTCTGGGTTCCGCTTTTCTTGGGAGCATTGGCCTTGGGGACTACGACGGCGTGGAAGATCTGGCGCAGACCTGGCGCTGTGCCCGCTGCTATGAACCACGCATGAGCGCAGACCAGCGAGGCAGCCTGCTCTATAATTGGCACAGAGCCATAGAACGGGCCAAGTATTGGAGTGAAGACTGATTTTTTTGCTGCAAAGCTCCAAAAAAAGGAAGACGTTTCCGCTCATGCTGAGCGGAAACGTCTTTTTACATATGAACAGGTTGCTGAATTCTTTTGCTTATGTCCGACAAACGGTCAGTTCAGAATCCACTTCTGCGCCCGCTCAACGGCCCGGTGCCAATCCGCCAGCAGACTCTCCCGCTGGTCCGCGCTCATCTTGGGCTCGAAGCTGCGGGCCAGCTTCCATTGGCCTGCCAGTTCAGCCGGGGTGGAAAATATCCCGACTCCGATGGCCGCCATATAAGCGGCCCCCAGGGCCGTGGTATCCGTAATCTCCGGAACATTCAACGGAATTCCCAAAATGTCAGCCTGAAACTGCATCAGGAAGTTATTGGCCGTGGCGCCGCCGTCGCAGCGCATGACGCTGATGGGGACGCTGGAATCCTGCTCCATCACCTTCAGCACGTCACTAACCTGATAGGCGGTAGATTCCAGGGTAGCCCGCACCACATGCTCCTGCGTCGTTCCGGCAGTAATACCGATCATCATTCCCCGCGCATAAGAATCCCAGTAGGGGGCCGCCAGCCCTGTGAAGGACGGAACAAAATACAGTCCCCCGTTGCCGCCCGCTCTCAAAGCCATCTCCTCTGTCTCTGACGCGGACTTAATGATCTTCAGCCCGTCCCGCAGCCACTGTGTCGCTGCGCCGGAGATATAGATACCGCCATCCAGGGCAAAACTGCGTTTTCCCTTCAACTGCCAGGCCACTGTGGTCAGAATGCCATTGGGGGAATATACCGGCGTGTCCCCCGTGTTCATCAGCATAAAGCATCCGGTGCCATAGGTTGTTTTCACGGTACCGGGTGTGATGCAGGTCTGACCAAACAACGCCGCCTGCTGATCCACCAGAACGCCGGAAATTGGGGCGTTGATACCGCAAAAATCGATAGGATCAGTATAGCCGAACAGCATGGCGCTGTCGCAGATTGTAGGCAGAATGCTGCGGTCCACGCCCATAATGTCCAGCACATCCTGATCCCAGTCCCCACTGCGCAGATTCAGCATCATCGTGCGAGACGCGGTGGACGCGTCTGTGACGTGAAGCTTTCCATGGGTCATCTTCCAAATCAGCCAAGTGTCCATCGTCCCTGCCAGCAGCCTCCCCTGTGCCAGCAGAGACTTGGCCTGTGGCACATTTTCCATCAGCCAGTGGAGTTTTGGTGCGCTGAAGTAGGAATCGACCATCAGCCCGGTCCGCTCCCGGATCAGGTCGCCATATTCCGCCGTCAATTGATCCGTATAGCGGGCCGTGCGGCGGTCCTGCCAGACGATGGTGTTGTAGATGGGTTCGCCGCTGAGCTTATCCCACATGACTACAGACTCGCCCTCATGGTCAATCCCTATGCATGTGATGTCCCCGGGCTGAGCGCCCACAGCCGCCATAGCCTCCCGGATCGCAGCTTTCGTCGAATTCCAAATATTAATGGCGTCATGCTCCACCCAGCCGTCCTGGGGATAAATTTGGTTGATCTCCCGGTATCCCCGAGCAGTCAGGTTCCAGTTCTCATCGAACAAAATAGCAGTGGTACCGGTGGTTCCCTGGTCCAGTCCCAAAAAAAATTTTTTCATGGCGCAGCCTCCTCAAATCATATCAAAGAGCAGCCGGAATGTCATCCGCGATGATCGTACTGCTGTCCGCATAGCGGATATCACTGGCGGTGCAATCCAAAAGTTTGCGATATAAGCGGTTCATATGCGTCTGGTCAAAATATCCAAAATTCACAGCAATATCCAGCAACGATTTTGGCTGCGTTGTCAGAATGCTGTATAGGGAAAACTGCATCTGGATGATCTCACTGTATAGCTTAGGGGAAATGCCCACCCGCTCTTGAAAGACGCGGTTGAGGTATCGGTCACTGCAACCCACAGTGGCCGCAATCTCCGACACCCGCGCCAGTCCGCAGCTGTCGAGAATCAGATCCATACAGCGACGCAGAAAAGCCATAGGCCTGTATTGTCCGGCCTCCCGGGCAGACAGCATACGGGTGATCAACACGCACCGCTCATGGAAAGATTCGCTTCTGCGTAGGCCAGTGAGCAGCTGATCGGTGCCATGCAGGTACCGCGTCAGCGGCGCGGCCCGGTCCGCCAGTAAAGACGCACCGTGCTGTTCAACGAGCCAATCACTGCTCTCAGGCCTAAACCTTACGCAGAAAGCCAGAGACCCGGCAGGAATCCGCAGCCGCCGCATGGTTGTCAGTGCTCCGCACAGGATGCAGCTGGCAGCTCGGGGACTCAGATAGAAAATCATCATCATACAGCCGCTGGGCAGCATAAAGTAAGGCTCCTCTGCGCCGCTTGTATTATTCAATTCGAACATATCCTGCAGCAGCTTTCCAAACTCAAATTCCTCGGAAAAGGTTCTGTGCTGCATACCCAGATCAGGCGACAGCAGCAATAGCGGCACAGGCGGCCGCTCCGCATTTTCCCGATCAAGCTGCTTACTGCTGATGTACAGGGACACAGGAATCCCTCCTTTTCCACAGTAGTGCGTTGGCAAAGTAAAGTCTTTTTTGATTTTGGTAAAATATATGGATGATATTTTAGTTTAGCACAAAATTTCTCGTTGGAAAATTCCGATTTGTGCCAAAATTGCAATAGGCAATATGTTAACATGCTATTATGTTTTATCTTACCCCCCATTTGTTTTATTCAGATAGTAAGAGGAGGGGGAGATGGCAAGAGTAAGGAGGATGAAAGGCAATGCAAGAAAGCAAAAACAAGGTTCTGACGCGCGCGTTGGGTCTACCGGAGTGCGTCACGATCACAGCCGGCGCGGTTATCGGCGTCGGTTTGTTCACCACCGGTTCCTCTCAGGTTGGCATCATGGGCAGCTCCATCATTATTGCAACTATCATCGCATTCCTGCTGGTCCTGTGGCCCGCCGCCATCTATGGTGAGCTAAGTGCGGCACTACCTCTGGCTGGAGGCACCTACGCCTATGCTAAGCGCGCCATCAATTATCCTGTGGCTGTGTTCTGCAGCTGGAATTATACCGTTGCCCAAATCGGCATCGGCGGCGCTGAGGCGCTGGCTTTTGCAAACTACTGGGCGATCCTGCTGAGTGCGCTGGGCATTCCCTGGAACGTGGATCCCCGGATCACGGCCAGCACGCTGTTCATCATCTTTGTGGCGGTAAACTATTTCGGCATCGAGTTCGCCGGAAAGTGGCAGAACTGCTCCATGTACTTCTTCTGGGGCGCTTCTATTGTCTGGTTTATCAGCGTATTCAATAAGATGGACTTCACTCGGTTCACCTCTCCCATTGCGGGCATTCCCAGCAGCGTGACCTCCTTTGCTACAGTCGTGCTGATGGTTTGGTGGTGCTTCGCGGGATTCGAAACCGTAGTAGGTATGGGCGCCGAGGTGAAGTTTCCAAAGATCACGCTTCCCCGAGCCCTGTGCATCTCTCCTTTTATCGTGTTCGGCGTAAACACCCTGTTCCAGTGGTTCCTTGTAGGGTTGACCCCCGCCGACTCCCTCAGCGGCCTTGCCACTGCCACTGCTCCCTTCGCTTTTTGCATGAATACTGCCGGAATCATCGGCATCCCGGTAGTTATCCTGTGTCTGGGCATTACTTTCGGTGGGGACTTTTCCACTATGAATCCCTGCGTAACCGGCCCCGCCCGCTATATGTACGTCATGGCAAACGACGGAAATATGCCCAAGGCTTTTGGCCGGCTGCACCCCAAGTATAACACTCCTCATATCTCTATCCTGACGGTGGGCATACTGGGAGTACTTCTTATCTCCACTGGCTCTATCGCGATTTTGGCGGCTATGTGCGCATTTTGTCAGATGACCTGCTATATTATCGGTTACATCTCCTATCTCATGCTGCAAAAGAAAGAGCCCGATCTGGAGCGTCCCTTCAAGGTCCCCTTTGGTACCTTCGGTGCTTGGTTTAGCATCGCGACATACGCCGTGTTGGCAATTTTGGCCCTGGATATGCATGCCCTGCCTTTCAATCTGGGTTTTGACGCGATCTGTATCCTCTACTATTTCATTTTTGTTCGCAAACGTCCCATCCCCCAGGAGGCCATAGATGTGGAACTGCTGACACTGCAGTCCACAAATCCAACGGCCGAGGAAAAGTTGTCTCTGGACAAACAGTTCAATCGCTGGAAGTTTGCTGCTATCGCTGCGTTCATCGTGTCTCTTTTACTGTTTGTTGTAAGCTATTTCCTGTAAATCGCGTTTTCGTTTCGATACCGCATCCCTGCCAATAGCGGCGGGGGTGCGGTATTTTTTTATTTACTAGGACTACATCTACTATGGTCCTTTCTAAGGATAGGAAGGGCTGCTTTTTCGCGAACGAGATCACGCGCAGCCCGTGTTTCCTCGCCATTTTTCCGTCGGTAATGCACGGGCTCAACAGCGGCCTTCTGCGGGTCCTCATTGCTGGAGATAGCGCTGCTGATGTGCTCCCGCTCCAGGTTTTCCGGAGTCAGTTGTCAGTAAATTCGATTTTTGTACCAGAGCCGTCTCCTGAAAAAGGCCCAATCCAATGTCCGTCCATATTCTTATTTTTCACATCAAATTTATAGCGTTCATAGGGCTTTTTGAGTGCAATCGTAAATTCAGTTCTAAATCCGTCTTTCGTAAATTCACTAAAACGATTATCATGGTCAGATACTTCTATTTTAACTACAGCAATTCCAAATAAGATTGCACGGGATGATATAATAGAGGAAAACGATAAGTGGATGATAAAATGATACCGATGAAAATATGGAAATTCATCGTAGCAGATCACGATGACGGCATGAAAGTTGAATCGATCAGTGAGGCGGTACAGGTCAGCACATCGGCAATTTATAGATTGCTCAAAAAGAAGCAAAAGACCGACAGTTGGATAGTTTCCTTAATTTCTGCAAGGGTGATATCCGGTTTTTCAGCGACCAATGATTCCATTTTTGCCAACTTATCGTCCGTTACTTCCGACTGCCTGCCGCTATTCTGATAAGACTGCGCTCGGCGCTTTGAAGGGATTGAACATCCTGAAAGGTAGCCACAACTCCTTTGACCTGATCGTTCACAATGATGGGAATCCGGTTTGTGGAAACCATTGTTCCGTGTATGCTCATCACCTGATCCGTCTCCATCTGACCGCTACGGAGTACATCATAGATATGGGTGTTGGGCAAGATATCCTCAATTGCTTTACCTTCAAATGCTTTTCGATTCGAATCCAGCATCCGTTCCGCCACTTGGTTTGTGACTTCCACGTAGCCCTGTGCATTCACGGCTATAATGGCGTCGTGGGTATAGTTCAAGATGTTTCGATAGCGTTCAAGCTTAATCTCCAATCGTTCCTGCTTCTTTTCATTCGCCTTTTGCAGGGAATAAATCTGGCAGGCTGTTTCAATCGCTTGAGAGATTGAGAAGTCAGAACTCTCCACAACAATGTACGACAAATTCATTTCCGCAGCGAATTTCCCGGATATAATCCCGCCAATTCCCAACACGGCGCCATCCTGTATCGCTTGCTTCACGCACGCGCGGCAACTGGCGGTGTCTGAGAATTGATAATGACGCATGTGGATATGCATGAGAAAGCAGATGGTCTGAAGCTCATTGCTGAATGCTTCATAGGAAAAGAAGGCAACCATTCCGTTTACCTTCTGTGCCTGCAGGATTGCCGGGATATAGTCGGAGGCCTCAATGGGAATATTTACAACGGTGGTATTCAGTTCTTTTTCCAAAAGATCCCGCGTACCCCTTCTGCTGATAAACAACCAGGTTTTCCGCGCTATCAGCTCCCGTGCCAGCGTCACCGCTTCCTCCAAAGCCGCGGTATGCACTTCTATTGAAAGATTTTGCCTGCGGATGATGGTTCTGGCGCGGTCCGCTAAATTTTCTGTGGGTGCAATCAAGCAAATTTCCTCTGTATTTAATGACATAAAACCGATCTCCTCCGGATAAAACCGCTGCATAATACACTGCCAACATAAAACAATTTCGAGTCCTTGTTCAGAGCCGACAAAGAATTCACCTCTGAAAGGAATACAATCTGTTTTACGATTTGCTTAATTCTACCTTTATTGAATTAATTTTGCAACATGCCAACTCAACTCGCTCTGTGACAGACGTTATTGATGGTCCTTGTGTGGGAATCGCGATTCTCGGGCTGATCAGGACACAGCCCAGCGGGGCCGTTTTAAGTCTACTTCGATCTAGCGTGCAGCGAATCATTCTTTTATAGTTGCTCCCGTTCAAGCTCTATGCATTGCGCTGCACAGTCTGTCCTCCGCCAAGGGAGTAGTGCGGCTAAACGCAGCAAGGGTTTAAATCTCTCTTTCTCCGCCTAAAAGGGGCTGGAAAACCGCTTAGTAAACGGTTTTCCAGCCCCTTTTTCTTCCTATTTGATAGATATTTATAATCGCCTGTTTTTGAAAGGCTTCAAATAATGCTCTATGAAATCAAAAAAGCAGACCTGTAAAGTACAAGTGGCCAAAATAAGATCAGCCAACACCAGCTTCCAGTAGAGTTGTTAGGGCGGTTTATTAATCTTTTTTCGAATGCTTAGGTTTAATCGCAGACAAGTATCAAAAAGCCTCTTTACGCCATTCCCTCCGCTCTTTTGTCCTTTTAATCCTCATCTTTGTTAAAATCATTCAGTTCCTCGGAAAATTCCGCGTGTGCCAGTCTGGAAGAACCATAATCTTGCGGGTACTTTCTGACTTTGACATACCGAGTGATACCATAACAGGCCGTATAAAAAGCGACAAGGCAAACTCCTGCAATGAGACCGGACAGTTGATCTTTCACAAAAGGCATACTGGCTATCGCGGCAATCAGAGACACCAGAACAAAAACGGAAGTATACGGAAATCCGCGCATCTGGCAATTTCCATCCGGCGGACAGCCATGTTTCCTGCGGAAACGGATGTGTGTCGCCATAATAACCGCATAGGAAACCAGCAGCGCAAAGCCACCGGAACTGATCAGGAAAAGGTAGACTCTTGGGAAAAAAAGGCCGGACCGCAGCGCGAACAGCATGGCTGCCCCGGAACAGAGAATACCGCGATAGGGAACATCGCCCTTGTCCCGAAGCCATTTGGGGGCCATATGCTCATCTGACAGTGACCGCATCATTCTGCCCAGCGCGAACATCGCCGCCAACATAGTGGACAAAATCGCGGTGATCAGCACCACATTCATGGCGGTTCCCACCCAGGTTAATCCGTTTGCTTGCAGCGCCATTACGATTGGACTGGAGTTTTCACTGATTCGGTCTGTGGGAACAAGCGGAAGCAGGAGAAACATAAAAACAACATACAGTCCTACCAGCGAGATTACCGTATACCGAATTGCCTTTGGAATTGTTTTTTGCGGATTCTCCGTTTCGGAAGCAGTGAACCCAATGACTTCGAAGCCGGCGTAAGTGAACATCACGACAAGCATGCTCCCGGCGAGGCCCGCCAAACCGTTTGGCAACAGTGGCTCGCCCGAAAGCGCGCCCAGCCCAACGGCCGCTTTTCCCGGAAAAAGTCCAAAAATCAATAACAGCGAAACCAGGAGAAATGATAAAACCGCCAAAATCTTTAACCCGGCCAACACGCTTTCCAATTTGCTGAGGCTGCTTGCGCCAAGAAGGTTCAATAAAGTCACAGCCAGAATGATTCCGCTTCCAAGCCAGGCAATGGACACGTTCGGCAACCATTCCCGTACCAGTGTGGACACAGCGGCGGCTTCGCTGGACATGGCCAAGACCATTCCGGTCCAATAGGTCCATCCGACTACAAATCCGGTTCCAGGGCCGAATGCCTGGGAAGCAAACGCCCGAAAAGAGCCCTTGCCCGGATTCGCCACCGTCATTTCGGAAAGAGCGTACAAAATATAATAGACGAGAATGCCGCCGAAAATAAAACCAATCACCACAGAAGGCCCCGCGGTATGAATGGCAACCGAGCATCCCAGAAAAAAGGAGCCGCCGATGACGGTACCCAAAGCCAGCATGACGATCTGCCATACGCTTAAACCTTTATCTTGCTTTTTCATTTTTCCACTCCAATATTACATTGATAGCTTTAGTTTCTCTAAAAATCCTGTATCTATGAAGATGAGTTCTTTTTCTTCAAAAATTTGAGGCCATGCGCTTTTGCGCATGGCCTCAGACTCCGTATTTTAAAATCGAGTAGAAGCCTAACCCTCTGATTAAGCTCTTACACAATTCTTGCACTATGAAGTTTAAAACTTATATCCTGTGCCCGTCATCTTTCGCGTCTCTTCCGGCTGCCCGCCGCGCGGCTATACTGTTTTGGGGATTCACCGTGAGGTCTTGCATATGAAAAGGGATCGGTCGCCGGGGCATGCGGTCTCCTGGGCTTAGCTGTTGCGGTCGTATGAGGATTACCAAAGCCATACCGTTTCTGCGGCGCCTTTTCGGTCTTTTGCAGAATCGTCATTGGCCATTCCGACTTTTCCTCAGGGATGGTTTGCCCCATCAGCTTTTCAATATCTTTTAGATAGGGAATTTCATCATAGTCGCAGAAGCTAATGGCGACGCCTCCCAAACCGGCACGACCAGTTCTGCCGATGCGGTGAATATAGGTTTCCGGTTCGTTGGGTAATTCATAGTTAAACACGTGGGACAGCTCAGGAATATCAATTCCCCTCGCTGCAATATCCGTTGCAACAAGGATTTTGATATCTCCGCTCTTAAAGCGTTTCAGCGCGTCCTGCCTGGCATTCTGGCTCTTGTTTCCGTGAATAGCCATCGCCACCATACCAACCTCGGCCAATTCCTTGACTACCTTGTCGGCGGCGTGCTTTGTGCGTGTGAAAACCAGCGCGCTGCCAACCTCACGGCCACGAAGCAGCTTTGCCAACAGGCGGCGCTTATTGCCCTTGTCAATCAAGTACACATGCTGGAGAATGGAAGAAGCCGTGCTGGTCACGGGATCGACTTTTACCGTAACTGGATCGTGAAGGATGGTATTTGCAAGGGCCTCGATCTCCTTTGGCATTGTTGCGCTGAAAAGAAGCGTCTGCCGTTCCTTTGGCAGAATGTTCAGAATTTTTTTTACATCTCGGATAAAGCCCATATCCAGCATACGGTCGGCTTCATCCAAGACGAAAACTTCAATCTGAGAGATATCAACATAGCCCTGATTTATCAGGTCGCAAAGCCGACCCGGCGTGGCAATCAGGATATCAACGCCGCGCCCCAGTCTTTCTACTTGCGGCACCTGGCTGACGCCGCCAAAGATAACGGTGCATCGAAGGGGCAGATAGGTCCCATAGTACTCAAAGTTTTCCTGAATTTGAATCGCCAGTTCCCTTGTTGGCGTCAGGATTAACGCTTTGATTCCTTTTTTCCGTTCTACTGCAAGATTTTGAAGAATCGGAAGGGCAAAGGCCGCTGTCTTTCCTGTGCCGGTCTGGGCGCAGCCGATCAGGTCTCTCTTCTGCAATAGCATAGGAATTGCTTTTTGCTGAATGGGAGTCGGTGTAGTATATCCCTGACGGTCAACCGCCTTTAAGATAGGTGCTGTGAGGTTCAGTTCTTTAAATGTCATTTTGCTCTCTTCATTCTAAAATATCAGAATAGACGGCATTCATGCGCACGGCATAGATGCTTTCTACTTTGTACGACTTAAAAAAAGCAAAGCAGCTTCCGTCAATCAAAATCAACGGGAACCGCTTTGCTTTTTGATGATACTATTATAGTATACCACAAATAGAGAAAAAAGAAAAGCTATTTTTTGAGGGAGACCTCATAAACAACGTTGCCTCGATCAGAGAACCTTGCTCAAGAAATCCACCAGCTGCAGATTCTTCGGTGAGCCAAATACCTCGTCGGGGGTTCCTTGTTCGGCAATCACGCCGTCGTGAATAAAGAGGACGCGGCTGCTGACCTCGCGGGCAAACGCCATCTCGTGCGTGACGACGATGGTGGTCATGCCCTCCTGTGCCAGTTCCCGGATGACAGCCAGAACCTCCTTAACCATTTCAGGGTCAAGGGCGGAGGTGGGCTCATCAAAGAGGATGACGTCGGGATTCATTGCCAGCGCCCGGACGATGGCGAGGCGCTGTTTCTGTCCGCCGGAGAGAGACCGGGGAAAGGCATCAGCCTTATCCTCCAAGCCGACGCGCTTCAGAAGTGTCATGGCAGTCTCATCTGCCTGTTCCTTCGTCAGAATGCCGTTGCATACCGGAGCGAGGGTGATGTTTTCCTTCACGGTAATGTGGGGAAACACGTTGAAGTGCTGGAACACCATGCCGATCTTCTGGCGGTGGCGGGTGATGTCCAGCTTGGGATCTGCCAGATCCACACCCTCAAAAATAACCTTGCCGGAAGTGGGACGTTCCAGAAGATTCAGACAGCGGAGGAAGGTGGACTTGCCGCAGCCAGAGGGTCCAATAATGGAAATAACGTCGCCCTTGTAGACTTCGTAATCGATCCCATTCAGGACCTCCAAATCATCGAAGGACTTGTGCAGGTCGCAGACCCGAATCAGCGGTTCAGCCATTTGCGTTCAACCTCCTCTCCAGAATGCTCAGAAGTTTGGAAATACCCAGCGTCAGGATCAGATAGATGATGCCTGCGATGGTCAGGGATTCCAGCGCCAGATAGGTGATGGACTGGATTTGCTTCATGGTGGTCATGATCTCGCCCGCCATAAACGTGGAGGCCAGGGAGGTCTCCTTGATCATTACGATGAACTCGTTGCCCATAGCAGGAAGGATATTGCGCAGCGCCTGAGGGAAGATGACCTTCCGCATAATATCCCGTTCCTTCATTCCGAGGCTGACGGCGGCCTCTCGCTGGCCGGAATCTACGGCTTGAATACCGGCACGGAATACCTCTGCCATATATGCGCTGGAGTTGATGACCAGTGCAATGCATACACAAGTCAGATTGCCAATATTTGAAAGGCCAGGAATCTTGGGCAGCAGAATCCAAAACAGATAGAGCTGCAGCAGCATGGGCGTGCCGCGGAGGAGTTCGATGTAAACGCTTGCAATACGGGAGATCCATTTGCGCTTGGACATTCTTGCCAGCGAGATAAACAGGCCCAAAAAACTGCCCAACAGCACAGAGATCAAAGAGAGGAACAGTGTAATGACCGTACCCTGCACATATTTCATTCCGTATCTTGCGAGAATTTTTTTGATATTGAAGAAAAAGTTCACCCGAGGGTCACTCCCTTCTGAAAGTTAATGGGGAAGCCGGACGGCGAAGGCCGTCCGGCGCCTTATTCGCGATCGACTAGATATTAGAGTCCTAATTCCTTCACACGGGCCTGAGCGGCAGTCGTCCAATCAGTGTACAAGCCCTTGGAAATTTCGTCGGCGATGATTACGTTGATCGCAGCCACAAGATCGCTCTCGCCCTTCTTGCAGGCGACGACCAGACCGTTCTTATCGTAGATGAAGTTCACATCGCTGATCACCAGGTCCTTGTTGGCCTCCACCATGGGCAGGCCCACCTGATAAGCAATGGCCACTGCGTCACACTTGCCGGACTGCAGTGCCAGAACGGCGTCCTGCACACTGGAGAACTCAGAAGTCACAGGGTTTTTCAGCTGGTTGTTGACCAGCTCCTGTTGGACAGTACCCATCTGGTAAGCGATACGCTTGCCGTCAAAGTCAGACAGCTGGGTATAGTCGTTAACCTTGTCCTTCGGGACGATAAAGGTCTGCACGTTGGTTTCATCGGTAACGTAGATGTCGCTCAGATCCATAGCCTCGGCACGCTCTTCGGTGTACAGCATACCGGAGATGGCCATGTCATACTTGCCGTCCTGCACGCCGGTTGCCACGGCATCCCAAACGACGTTATCGATCTCCAACTTAACGCCCAGGCAGGAAGCAATGTAGCGGGCCAGCTCCATATCGGAGCCAACATAAGAATCCTGCTCGTTCGAGATATCGGGGTCTACGAACTCATACGGAGCGAATGCAACCTCGGAGACACAGGTGATCTTGCCTGCGGCAAGGATATCGGCCAGACGGCCCGTTGCGTTGTTCAGAATGGAATCCAGTTCCGGCATACCGGTATTATACTTGGCGCCGGAGGCAGAGGCGGAGGCGGAAGCGGAAGCCACAGCGGAAGCAGCGGGTGCGGCGGAAGAGCCGCAGCCAGCCAGCAGGCTGGCGGTCATGGTCAAAGCCATGAGCAGCGCAAACATCTTTTTCATCATCATTTCCTCCTAATTTTACTCTTAAAATTGTTGTCTCTTCTTATGTCAAGCGTGTGCGGAGATCCGCGTCGCACAAAACATCCAGAGCGGTGGCTGCCATTGCTTTGGCAGCAGTGTGCAGCAGCTTGTGGGCATATGAAGAATCCACGACATCCAGATAAGCCGCGTCATGGGGATTCGCGTTGGAAATGGCGGACGTACTCAATACGCCGTAACATGTAGGCGCGTGATAGGAGACATTGCCGATGTCGGTGGACCCTGCATGATAGAGATCGTCCTGTCGGAAATCCGTTATGCCAAGGCGCTGGAGATTCGCCTGCATTTTTTCCACCAGCGGTATGCAGTTTTTCATATCATAAAAGGTGTTGGGGGCCCGCTCAACGACCAGCTGACAGCCGGTCATCAGCGCCGCGCCCTTCGCACAGTTATTCACCTTTTCAATGATCTTCTCTAATAGATCCTTGCTCCGGGAGCGGACGAAATACTGCATCACGCAGTGGTCGGGCACAACATTGCAGGCGGTACCGCCATGTACGATGATGCCATGGACGCGGGTGTCTGAGGGGAGATGCTGGCGCAGGGCGTTGACGCCTGCAAAGGCCAGATTGCATGCATCCAGTGCATTGACACCGCTTTCAGGATTGAAGGAGGCATGGCTGGCGTGGCCGGTAAACGTATACGTCAGATCGGTACAAGCCAGTGCATAATTTTCCAAGCAGCAGCCGGGAGCGCCAGCCAGATGAAACTGAAAGACCGCATCTGCGCCGTCAAACGCACCCGCTTGCGCCATATTGATCTTCCGTCCGCAGGTTTCCTCTGCCGGCGTGCCAATCCAAATGATCTTGCCATGAAACTGGGATTTGACGGATTTTAATGCCGCTGCCGCCGCATAGGTACTGGCGGCGATCCAGTTGTGGCCGCAGGCGTGACCGTTGCCGCTGCCGTCAGGACTCTTGTCTGCGTAGCCCGGCAGAGCATCATACTCCGCCAGAAAGGCGACAGACGGGCCGTCATCATCACCGAACTCTGCCCGGAAGGCAGTAGGCACGCCTGCATAGGGCATCTGCACTTGATAGCCCAGCGATTTTGCCATGTCTGCCAGATACCGGCTGGACCGGATCTCCTGATCTCCTAACTCTGGATGGGCATACAGAAAGGCACTGACCGCTTCAGCTTCCGCCGATGCGGCATCTTCCGCTGCAAATGCCTGCTGTTTCAGTGCGTCGAGTTCCACGAAAAAGCCTCCTCAAGTATGAAAAAGCCGTCGGATACCGACGGCTTTGCTTCCACAGTATGCGCTCTGCGCATTTTTGCTTCACAAAGCAGACAGCGCTCCATCCCACTCAGGGGGTGACAGTCGTCAGGTTGTTTGCCTGAAAACCAGAATCAGTGCCCCGGCGGTACAAATTCTTCGGCGGCTTTTCCTTTCGCGACGGCATACGGATTCCGGGTCCTGTCCGCGCTAATCATAAAAACCGCGCCTCTATTCTGCAAGGTTGTGTTTGAGTTTTTATTATCGTAATGCGTTAGTATGGTAAAGTCAACTGTAAATTTGCATAAATTTTCATTTTTCGTGAATTTTTCACAGTCTGTGAAGTGCGTACAGCGGTAAAACCGTCGCTTTTCCAGTGAGAAAGAGTACCCAACTCCGCCAAAAGGCGGGGACGGGTACTCTTTACAAGGTGTATCACTGCAATTCGAGGTTCCGCAAAGGAAAATGAATCTGCCTGCATAGCAATTCCATCACTTTAGATAAGTTACGGGCCATGTGCCGCATAACCTCTTGCATAACAGCAGGCGATAACAACAAGACAAGGATTTTTCGGGATTCCAATATGCCAGGACAAAAAGTAGGCGGCACCAGATCGGTACCGCCCTGTAAACCATTCTCAGTTTGTGTTTACTAGTCCCCCACCGCTCCTATTAGTAGATTTGGCGAGGATATGCAAGCAGCAAATCCAGAAGAGCCTAGCAGCTTCGCACACAATTCCTGCCAGCATTTTTTGCCTCATACATCAGATTATCTGCTCGCTGTATTATAGAATCAACCGTTTCATTCGCACAATATTCCGCAACTCCAATACTAGCTGTTATTTTATTGGCAACCAATGTGTCCATTTTACTAATACTATTTCTCAGTTCTTCAATTAATAGTTTGGCCTCAGCAAGCTTTGTGCCTGGAAATAATATAATAAATTCTTCCCCTCCCCATCTGGCCAAGCAATCAATTTTTCGAATTCGATTATTAATTGTTTCTGTTAATTTGGTTAAGACAATATCCCCAGCATGATGGCCAAAACAGTCATTGATGGATTTAAAATGATCTATATCCAGCAAAGCAACCGAAAAGGTGCCCCAGCCCTGCTTTTGTACGCGATGAAACTCTTCCTCTAACTTTTCAATAAAATACCGGCGATTATATACACTTGTCAGTGGATCGGTTGAGGATAAAATACGCAGCTCCTCTTCCAGATGTTTTCGTTCCGTAATATCATCAATAATTAATTGCGCTCCATTTGAATTACAGCAGCCTGTAAGAGGCTTGATATGCAACCGAATATATGCCCTTTTACCCCATTTAGATTCGTAATCCATTTCGAAAATGCCGTGCACATTGTCCACTATGCACTTTTCGAGTTGCTCAGATAATCCGCAATGAACGAGAGCCGGAATCCTAAATATATTAATTTTTTTTGTTTCTTCCGCACTTGGCGAGCCCAGTATTTCAAGGGCGGATTGATTCACGAAAATAACATTTCCGTTGCTATCACATTTCAAAATTCCAACCGGAGCATTCTCAGCTAATTCTAAATATTCTTTGCGGCTGGCTTCAAGTTCTTTATGAGCCTTTGCAATTTCATTATTAAAATTTTTTGTTTGCTCTTTTTCTTCATGCAGAGTTAAAGCCATTTCAATTGTAGATAATAGTGAAAATTCATTTGTGCCCTTGAGGACAAATCCATAGGCCTGAACTGAGGCAAGTTCCAGAAAAATCTCTTTTGACGCATTGCCTGTTAAAAAAACAATAGGAATATCCTTATTTTCTAATATTTTGCGAGCAGCATCGATCCCATCCATGCACCCTGCTAATTCAATATCCATAATAATTAAGTCAGCAAAAGAGCTGCTGCAGGCTTTTTTTACTGCCGCTTCGCCTGTATCAACATTTTCTACTTTGTATCCGTTTTCGATTAGAAAATCAGAAATGATTTTAGATGAAAGACGACTATCTTCTACCAGTAATATGTTTTTTTGCATCAAGCAGCTTACCTCTTATATGAGCAGAATAATCAGGCCTAAATTCCATGTGTATTTTTATCGCGTACAACGGCGGTTTCTTGTCCCATTTTAGCATTTTTTAGCCCCTGCCGCTTTTCTTTTGCTTTTTATTATTGTACAACTGGAGTCTTAATTTTGCAACAATATAGGGCCCAAAATGTTCAATAAGAATTCGGTTTATTGCTGCAAATTATGTTGTAACAAATTGATTCAACTATCAAGTTTTGCTGGCATACATGTATAAAATTACCGTAATCGTTTGACACAGAAACTCTTCCGTGCTACGATTGCAAAAAATGCTCCGGCCGGCCACTGGGCCCCGCGGGAGATACACAGGAGGCGGATCCATATGCAGAAATTGTCAGACCGGACGGCGGACTTCACTGACTCTGTGATCCGGCGGATGACCCGGATATCCAATCGATACGACGCGGTAAATCTCTCTCAGGGGTTCCCGGATTTCAAACCGCCGAAGGAAATATTGGACCGCATGGCCCAGACGGCCCACGAGGATTTCCATCAATACTCCATTACGTGGGGCGCTCAGAATCTGCGGGAGTCCTTGGCGGCAAAGCAGTCTCGCCTGATGGGACACGCCGTCGACCCGAACGGAGAACTCGTGGTCACCTGCGGCTCTACCGAGGCGATGATGGCCGCCATGATGACCGTGGCGAATCCCGGTGACAAGGTCATCGTGTTCTCCCCGTTTTACGAAAATTACGGTGCTGACGCGATTCTCTCCGGGGCGGAGCCGATCTATGTGCCGCTGTACCCGCCCGCGTTCAACTTTGACCCGGAGGAGCTGGAGAATGCATTCCGCCGCCGTCCCAAGGCGCTGATCCTCTGCAATCCTTCCAATCCCTGCGGAAAGGTATTCACGAAGGGGGAACTGGAGACTATTGCCGCTCTGGCCGTGAAGTACGACGCTTATGTGATTACCGACGAGGTGTACGAGCATATCGTATACGCGCCCAACCATCACACCTATTTCGCGTCCCTGCCAGGCATGTGGGAGCGGACCATCTCCTGCTCATCTCTCTCCAAGACTTACTCCATCACCGGTTGGCGGCTGGGATACACCATCGCGCCGCCGGAGATCACGGAACGTGTCAAAAAGGTCCACGACTTTTTGACCGTGGGAGCTGCCGCGCCGCTGCAAGAGGCGGTGATCCCGGGATTGAAATTCGGACAGGATTACTATGATGGACTGCTGGCGGTCTATACCCGCAAGCGGGATCTGTTTTTGAAGGGCTTGGATGATATCGGCCTGATCCACAATGTACCCCAAGGGGCCTATTATGTTCTGATGGATATTTCAGAGTTTGGCTTTGACAGCGACCTTGCGTTTTGTGAGGCACTGGCGGAGAAAGTGGGCGTGGGGGCCGTGCCCGGGTCCAGCTTTTTCCGTGAGCCGGTGAACCATTTAATCCGCTTTCACTTTGCCAAGAGGGACGAGACGCTGCGGGAAGCGCTGGACCGGCTGGAAGGCTTGCGAAAGAAGATTCCGCCGGAGAAGCGTGGCTGATACTGTCTCCGATTAAAAATGCCGCGCGCCGCAAAGGGGCGGCGGCTTTAAGCGCGTTCCGGCAGGAACATAAAGTGGACCGTGGGTATTTATAAAGGCAGACAGCAAATTTTGCTGTCTGCTTTTGTCTGTTAAAGGCGGTTTTTCTCGTTTTCTCCATGGCTTACGGTGCACAGGTACGTTATGGAAACGGCCTGGCCGCAGACGGGGTTGTTGGCAATGTATGCGATACTATTAAATCGTGCAGGCACGCAGATCTTTTGCAGGCAGAGGAGCAAGTCACATCAAAGCAACGCACGCAGAAAGGTTGTATGCGTTACAGTCTTATCAGCATATCCAAGAATAAGGCAAAAAATCTCTTTCTATACGCTACCACAAAAGTACGGAAAACAACTCCAATTAAATGTTCGCTTTGCCGAAAAGTCTGAATTGCGCGTCACTTGGCAGCCATTAATGTCAACTATAGATTTCCCTTTCATGTGTTCAGCTTATTTTTACAGGGTCACAAATAAATATTTGAGTTTACTTTCATAATGATGTAAGCTACTATATATTTAGGAATCGTTCAATATTATATTTGCACTTCCTTAACACTATTTTCATTATGAAATAGGGTGGAGCGAATGATAAATAAAAGCGGAATATTAGATGAACATGCCCGTTACAAATACGTCGTAGAAAATATAAAAGACGTCATTTGGGAACTTGACACGAATCTTATATTTACTTTTATTACTCCGGCAGTTAAGAAAATGACCGGGTATAGCGATTGTGAAATTATCGGGCAATGCATGCTGAATTTTTTAACTAGCCAGTCAAAAAAAGCTATAATGGATCAAGTGAAAAAAAGAAAAGCCAGTGGAAACAGAGACGATTCACCTTTATATGACGTAAAATTCATCTGTAAAGATGGTCATAAAATATGGTGTGAGGTTTGTGTTAAGCCCATCTTTAAAGATGAGGTTCTTATTTGCTATATTGGAACAACGCGCGACATTTCTGAAAAGAAAATATATGAAAAAAAGCTAAAGGAAATGATTGCAGAGCAAAAGAGAATTAACAAACAGCTTGATAACTTAGCGACCTTTGATACACTGACGGGAGCATACAACAGGACGAAATTTGAATATTTTATCACCTGTGAAACCGAAAAAGCCGAGAAGTATGGGACAACGTATTCAATTGGTATATTTGATATCGATAATTTTAAAAAGGTAAATGATGTGAACGGGCATGACAAAGGGGATCTCGTCTTGCATGATATCACTACATTAATCAAAAATACGATCCGGGTCACAGATCGGTTGTTTCGCTGGGGCGGCGATGAATTCATTGTTCTCTTTCCTGATTTAAACACAGAAAATGCGCTTGTTGTCGTAAATAAAATTATTGAAACTGTTGACTCCTATCATTTTGACATTGAGGGGAAATCGATCTCGATTAGCTTTGGGATCGGCTCCTATAATTGCTATGAAAATATGGACCAGTTTATCTCTCGCGTTGATAAAGCTTTATTAAGGGCTAAAGCTACTGGTAAGCATACGATTGAACAATGCTAATACTAGTATACCTAACAAGGATTTTTCACACTCAATTCACCGCACAGCGCCAGCCTGTGTATCAGTTCAGCATATAAGCGTACCAAGACAACCCATGCTGGCAATGCCTTCTCAATGAATTGGGAACTCATTCCGTATCGGCTGGGGTTTATTAAAGTATTGGTTATAGGGAAGGAATTCCCCACCTGACCGTGAAGTGATTGCTTCGGTTGTTTCATATGCCTGTTCCTCCGCATTTTTTTAAATCCGGCATACAGAGGCAATTTAAAGTACTTTTGCAGGTTTTCCAAACTATTAAAGTGCCATTTACACAGGAGTAAACCACTCCGCTATTCAGAGCTGTCTGTGTTTGCTTTTTTTCTTGGCCACAGCAACCGCCTGGGAAAGCTCTTCCATGCCGGTGAAGGTCTTCCCGCAGTTGGTGACTACCGCGATGGAGAGCGCGGCAATGGGAAAATTCTCCGTAAAGCCATGGCGGTTTTGGGAGATGATATACCCCCGATTCCAATCCTCTTCGTTATATAACGAGCGGATAGATTCGCCGAAGGTAAATTTGATCCGGTCGCACAACGCCTGCACTGCGTCTGGCTGGCACAGAGCCGAGACAATCACAAAATCGTCCCCTCCGACATGTCCTTTCAAGTCGTCGTCGAGACAGCAGGTACGGATGGTATCTGCCACCGTCTTGATCATCCGGTCTCCGTTGGGAAAGCCGTAAGCATCGTTGTACGCTTTAAAATTGTCCAGATCCAGATAGATCAGGGAAAATGGCCGGTTGTCCTTCAGAGCGGAAGAAATGGCGCCCTGGATCACGGCATTCCCGGGAAGACCTGTAAGCGGATTCGCCTGAGTTGCCCGCTGCACCTGAATGCTGATCGTCGCCATCAAAAGATCCCGTACGGAGATGGTTCCGCAATAAACCTCCTGGTCCGTCACCGCCACGCAATCATAGACGCGGGAGGATTCCCGTTCCATCGCGAGACGCGCTACATCGTCGATGGTGGCAGTGCGGTCTACGTGTAGAAAGCTGCGCAGCGCCAGCTGCCCGGCAGTCCGCTTCATGTTGAGATTGTATCCAAACTGTCCGCCGAAGCGCTCAAACAAATATCCGCGTGTCAAAATGCCGCAGATGGTCCCGTCGGGATTCAGGACAAATTTTTCCTGGATCTGTTCGTCTTGCTGCATCCGCTGGTAAACGTTTACCGCCGGGAGTTGGATTTGCACCGCTTCTTCGTGCCGACAGATCGAGTCTATTGTGCCGAAGACTGAAAGCTGCTGCACAAATGCGGAGACTTTGCTCTGCTTATCCTTGATTGCCAGTTTTAAGTCAATGGATGGCTCCATAAATTCATCCTGCGGCCTGCCCAGATAATATCCCTGGCCATAATCGACACCCAGTCGTATCAGCGTGTCCAGTTCCTCCTCTGTCTCGATTCCCTCGGCAATCAGAGAAATCCCCGTTTCCCGGCAGAACTTCACAATGCTGCCCACCAGAGAGCTTTTGTTGGCAAACGCATGAATATTCCGAACAAGCTCCATATCGATTTTAATATAGTTGGGGTGCAGGGCGCACACACGGCTCAGACCCGAGTAACCCGCGCCGAAGTCGTCAATGGCGATCTTGAAATTCTGCTTTTGATAGTGCGCGATGGAGTCTGTAAAAATGTTCATCTCTCCGATGGCACTCCGCTCCGTAACTTCAAAAACAACCTCATCGGGGTTGAGTCCGTATTCCTCCAACTTTTCATGGGTAAACCCCTCCCGGAGGTCCGGATCGTGGATCAGATTTGGATCCACATTCAGAAAAAGCTTTGAGCTGCGAACCTTTTTGGCTGCGGTTTCAAGAGCCGTGGTGCGGCACAGTTTTTCCAAATCCCAGAGCTTCCGTACCCGCTGGGCAATGGAAAAGAGCTGTTCAATGTTCAATTCGCACTCCGGAAGGCAGATTCGGCTCAGTGCCTCATACCCTAAAACACTGCCGTTTTGCAAAGAGATAATCGGCTGATATACCGTTTTAATATGCCCGCCGTTTAAAATTGCGAAAAATTCTTCGTCTTGGTAAGTTTCCATCTGCATCCCCCAAAATCGATTTATCCCATTAGGGTGAACGTTATCCTGATGGGAATATATTCTATTATCCAGTTTCATTTTAATTGGAAATTTATAACATAGCAAGGAAATGATTGTATAATTTATGTAAAATAATTGCTTAAGGAAGCGTGAAAAATACGCGTTCCGTGCGTATCTGAAGTTCTTTACATCGAATTTACACGATTTTTGGAAATACGTGCTATTTTTTTACTTTTTCCGCCTATATGATAGGGGTTGTACAGACCGTATCCCTGAAATTCGCCGTTGAAGCGAGTGAGCGGCAGGCAAAGGAGAAAAAGAATCGTGTTTCAGAAAAAGCAAATTTTGCTGCGTGAAAAGCTGATCCTCAGCACCCTTGCGCTGGTCGGGATTCTGATGACTTTACAGGCAGGTATCTCCTACCGGAGTCTGACCCGGGCATACGACACCGCCCTTGACGTGGCAAAGGACGGCTTTGACACCATGCTGCAGGCGGAAGTTCAGACTATGATCAGTTCTCTGGATGAAAACTATCAGCAGTTCCAGGATGGCAAAATCACCACAAGCCAACTGATGACACGGGCCAAGGAGCTGGTTCGAAATACCCAGTACAACGGCGGAGTTGGTTACTTTGAAGCAGATCTTGCCGACGGCACTTGTGTGGCTCATATGAATCCTGAATACGAGGAGCAAAACCGTCTTCAGGCGCAGGATCAAAAGGGGAATTCCTACATAAAAAATATCATTGCCGCAGGAGATCAGGAGAACGGGGGCTTTACGGAATATTATTTTCCGAAGCCCGGCGGGCAGGATGTCGTGCGCAAGCGGGCCTATACTCTGCAATATCAACCCTTCCACTGGTACATTACCACCGGGGTTTACATGGACGAGGTGGAGGGCAATGTGCAGCAGTACGCCGCAGAAAAGCAGCGGGCTTTGGTACTGCTGGTTATCAGCAGCGTTTCTTTAGCCGCCATAATGATAGCGGTAATGGCGGCGCTGGCCAATTCCTTTTCCCGCAATCTGCGCAGTATCACAAGGCGGATTGAACTGCTTGCCGAGGGCGATCTCCATACACCCGTCCCAAAAATCAACACCCGGGACGAGACCAGAATTCTCTCCGACGCAGCGGAGAAGACCATCCGCAGTCTGCACGATATGATTGCGGACATCACCCTCCAGCTCTCCCTGATGGAGAAAGGAGACCTGTCCGGCGAAATTGCAATGCAGTATGACGGCGATTTCGTTCCCATTCAGTCCGCATTGAGTCGGATTCTCTCCTCACTGAATCAGATTTTTCTGCAGTTCCGGCAATCGACAACACAGGTATCCGCCGGCGCGCAGGAGGTTTCCTTGGCCTCGCAGAATCTGGCACAGGGCGCAGCGGAGCAGAACGGCTCCATGGAAAAACTGCTGGCAAGCGTCGCTGAGATTTCCGTTGGCGTAAACGATACTGCCGCTGCCGCCACGGCGGTGCGGGAACTATCCGAAAGGGCCGGACAGGAAGCTCGGACGGGGCAGGGTGCCACGGACGACATGGGTTACGCCATGGAAAAAAATCGGCAGACCTCCCCC
>Ga0183100_1000582_pt1 | contig 26509 bp, 31 predicted proteins | sample Biomet2_FD_127789 | JGI IMG/M metagenome (GOLD analysis project Ga0183100, IMG submission 127789) | Microbial communities from bioreactor (seeded with anoxic lake sediment) at LBNL, California, USA - Biofuel metagenome 2 | ecosystem: Engineered > Bioreactor > Anaerobic > Unclassified ...
CAACCACCGACACTGCGGCAGAAATTGCTACCCTGACCGGACAGCCTTGTAGTGACGCCTGTTTGAACGATGGGTTCAGGCGCCTGGGCGTAAACGCCGATTCTACCGAAAAGCGCCGTGACTGGGTGCCAGGGTATACGGTTGAACCGCTACCGAAAATGCCAGATGAAACACTGGCCGTATCCGCTACGGAATGCGTACCCAAGCCTGTGGCAGAATTCGACCTGCGCCCTGATCCGAAAGCCCATTACTGTATCCTGCTGGATCAAATGCGACTGGTACAGGAGCTTTCCCGCACTTGCATCATTGCCACTGATATGGTAGCGCTGAGCGATGTGCTGATCCGGTTAGCCGAAGAAATCACCGACTAATGAAACAGTGGAGGTAATCCTATGAAAAGCACTGGTATAGTTCGAAAACTGGACAACCTCGGGCGCATTGTAATCCCCATCGAATTGCGCAAGACCATGGGCATTGAGATCAAGGATTCGCTCGAAATCTTCACGGAAGGCAATCAGATCATACTCAAAAAATACGCGCCTGGGTGCGTGTTTTGCGGGGATGCTCGCGAGCTTGTTATGTTTGCAAGCAAACTCATCTGCCAGAGCTGTGTAAGAAAAATTGCATGTGACCCGAAACAGCCCGCTGTGAACAGATCATTGCCGTACGAGGTAGCCAAATGATCAACATCGATGTAAAAACCTACAATAACATGGTACGAGCGCTCAAGCACTGTGTTGCTTTGCATGAGAGCCGTGTTGCACTCACGTACATTGAACTCAAATGCTCCAACGGGCAGTTCATCGCTACCGCTTTGGACGGCTTCAAAATGGGGCAGGTGCGCGGGGATTGCAGCGACGGTGAGCTCTATTGTCTGCTCCCTCCGATGCTCATGCGCGGGAAGGGCGACTTCGTCGGCATCGACAAACGCGAGGGCACCGTATCGCTCACCTTGGATGATACAACCATCACCAAACGTGTGCCGGATGTACCGTTCATTAACTGGCGACAGATTGTTGATAACAACCGACAAGACATCACATCTCGGATTGCGTTGTCGCCCAAGCTGCTGCGTCAGTTGGCGGATACCTATGATGGAGAATCTTCCATCATTCTTGAAATCGGCGATGATCTCAACCCTGTACTGGTTCACGGGGGAAACCGTTGCGGGATGATCCTGCCGGTTCGCATCAGCAGTATTGATGCTCCGCTAAAAGACAAACTTCCCTCGTCGTATATGCGATTTGGCGAGGCGAGGGAGGTAAAACAAAAAGCCGCAAATCGTACATTGGAATACGAAATCGGGCCCGCGCTGGAACGCGAACCCGACGACCCGAACCCGTGACGCAAACCACAGAATTCACTTACATTGTACCACTACGAGAGGAGCAAAACAATGAAAATCAACCGGTTGGAAATTGAGAACGTCAAGCGCGTCAAAGCGGTCACCATTGAACCCGCCGCCAACGGCCTGACGGTGATCGGAGGAAAAAGCGGACAGGGCAAAACTTCCGTGCTGGATTCCGTTGCGTGGGCGCTTGGCGGAGATCGCTTTCGCCCCAGCGAAGCGCAGCGTGAGGGTAGCACGCTACCGCCCAACATTCACATCGTCATGAGCAACGGGCTTGTGGTGGAACGCAAGGGTAAAAACAGCGATCTTAAGGTGATTGACCCTTCCGGAAAGCGTAACGGACAAACGCTGCTTGATGGCTTTGTAGAGCAGCTCGCGCTTGACCTTCCGCGCTTCATGCAGGCGACCAGCCGCGAAAAGGCCGAAACACTTCTCAAGATTATCGGCGTTGGTGATCGGCTCAAAGAACTGGAACGGCAGGAATCCGACATCTACAACCGCCGCACGGCCATCGGGCAGATCGCCGATCAAAAGGAGAAGTACGCCAAGGAGCAGGTGTACTACCCTGACGTGCCCCGCGAGCCGGTGAGCGCGGGCGACCTGATTAAGCAGCAGCAGGACATTCTCGCCCGAAATGGCGAGAACCAGCGTAAGCGGCAGAACCTTGCTTATCTGGAAGGGGAGGCCGCGCGGCTTGCCCAGCAGATGAATGAGCTTCAGGCCAAGATCATGGCCAACGCCGCAGATCTGGAAACCGCTCGAAAGTCCGCGCTTGACCTCCACGACGAAAGCACCGCCGAGCTGGAAACGAATATCAACCAGATCGACGATCTTAACCGCAAGGTTCGCGCGAATCTGGACAAGTTCAAGGCCGAGGAGGACGCGCAGGGATACCGCGACCAGTATACCAAACTCACCGGTGAGCTGGACGGCGTGCGCAAGGCTAAAACCGATCTGCTGGCGGGCGCTCCGCTTCCGCTGCCTGACCTGTCGGTACAGGATGGCGAATTGCTCTACCGCGGTCACAAATGGGACGGTATCAGCGGCAGTGACCAGCTACGTGTAGCGACCGCCATCGTGCGCAAACTTAACCCGCAGTGCGAGTTTGTGTTGCTCGATAAGCTTGAGCAGATGGACCTTGACACTCTGCGCGAGTTCGGCGTTTGGCTGGAAACCGAGGGCTTGCAGGCCATTGCAACCCGCGTGAGCACCGGCGGGGAGTGCTCTATCATCATTAGCGACGGGTACGTTGAGGGCGCGCCCGTTGCGGAAATCCCCGCCACGCCCACCTATCAGGAAGGAGTGTTTTAGCCCATGCAGATCATCCGTGGAAGGATCATTAAGCCCCTCAAGACCGTGATCTACGGCCCCGAGGGCATCGGTAAGACCACGTTCGCCACGCACTTCCCCGATCCGCTCTACTGCGACACGGAGGGCGGCAGCCACAACATTGACGTGGCGCGTACCCCCGTGCCCACAAGCTGGACCATGCTGCTGGACATCGTGCAGGAAATCATCAAAGACCCGAGCCTGTGCAAAACGTTCGTGCTGGACACCGCCGACTGGGCGGAACGCCTGTGTGTCAAGCACGTGTGCGACAAGTACAACCAGAGCGGCGTTGAAACCTTCGGCTACGGCAGGGGCTACGTATACGTGTACGAGGAATTCGGCCGGCTGCTTGACCTGCTCAGCACCCTGATCGAGCGTGGTGTGCATGTGGTGGTGACCGCACATGCTCAACTGCGCAAATTCGAGCAACCCGACGAAATGGGCAGCTATGACCGCTACGAGTTGAAGCTCAGCAAAAAGACCGGCGCGCAGGTTGCCGACATGCTCAAGGAATGGGCTGATCTGCTACTGTTTGCGAATTACAAAACACTGGTGGTGAACGTGGACGGGCAGGGCGCAGCCAAGGGCAAAAACAAGGCGCAGGGCGGCCAGCGTGTGATGTACGCTACTCACACCCCCAGTTGGGACGCGAAAAACCGGCACGGGCTGCCGGATGAAATGCCATTCGACTTTAAGCCGATCTCACATCTGTTCGCGGGCACGGCTTACACACCGCCTGCTCCGGCTCCCGCCCCTGCACCAGCGCCTACGCCTATGCCAACACCTGCCCCCACGGAAGAACCCGAGGTGTTGGAAGGGGACGAGGCATTGGCCGCCATGAGTGCCGCATCCGATCCGCCCAGGGTATCTGATGCGATCCCGAAAGCGCTTCGTGACCTGATGGAATCCAACAGAGTGACCGAGCAGGAAATCATGTACGCGGTATCCGGGAAGGGCTATTACCCGGGCGACACGCCGATTGCCAACTATGACCCCGCGTTTATCAACGGCGTGCTGATCGCGGCTTGGGCGCAGGTATTCGCAATGGTCAAAACCAACCGCACCGCTACCCCGTTTTAACCAAAGTCAACGATTATACACAGAAGGGATGATTTTGTACCATGGCTGAAAACGAACGTGAGCTTGGATGGGACGATGTTATCGAAAAAGAATCCTCATTTACCCTGTTGCCTGCCGGTGAGTACGACTTTACAGTAAAGAACTTCGAGCGCGGACGCTACGAGCCCGGCCCCAAAGCCAAGCTGCCTCCGTGCAATATGGCGACCGTTACGCTAGAAGTAACCGATGGCGAGTTGACCGCGACGATGGAACATCGCCTCTTCCTTCACAGCCGCTGCGAGGGAATGCTGTGCGAGTTCTTCCTCGCCATCGGTCAACGGAAGCATGGCGAGCCGTTGAAAATGAACTGGCCAAGCGTGCCAGGAAGCCGTGGGCGTTGCAAGATCGGCATCCGAAAATGGAACAATACCCAGACTGGCGAGGAAATGCAGAGCAACGAAGTCAAGAAATTCCTTGAACCCGTCGATACCAGTTTTATCCCCGGCAAATTCTAGCCATCAGCTTTTCACCGGCAGGCGTGACTGCCTGCCGGTGCTCTTGCGGAAAGGAACCGAATCATGACGCAAATTAATTTTCTACATTCTGCCCCCATACCACCCGCGCCGCGCGAACTGATGTCGCTTCGCCCATATCAGGAAGAAGCAAAATCGGCCGTGCTTACGCAATGGGCCGAAGGCATCAAGCGCACACTGCTGGTGCTGGTGACGGGCGGCGGCAAGACGATCATTTTCAGCAAGGTGATTGAGGAGCAGGTGCGCAAAGGCGAGCGCGTGCTGGTGCTGGCACACCGGGGCGAGTTGCTTGACCAGGCGGCGGATAAACTGGCCGCTTCTACGGGGCTCAAATGCGCGACCGAAAAAGCCGAACGCAGTTGTCTGGATGACGATGACCAGCGGTGGTACCGCGTTGTGGTTGGCAGTGTGCAATCCATGATGCGCCCGCAACGGCTGGAACGTTTCCCGGCTGACTACTTCGGCACCATCGTCGTGGACGAGGCGCACCATGTGCTGGCGGACGGGTACCAGCGCATACTGGATCACTTTGGGGATGCTAAGGTGTTGGGTGTGACCGCCACGCCTGACCGTGGCGACATGCGCAACCTGGGCGCGTTTTTTGAAAAACTGGCCTACGAGTACACCCTGCCACGCGCAATCAGAGAGGGCTTCCTGTGCCGCATTGAGGCCATGACCATTCCGCTCAAACTGGACATCAGCGGGGTCAAGATCAGCGGCGGGGATTATGCGCTGGGAAGCCTTGGAACAGCGCTTGATCCGTATCTTGAGCAGATTGCCGATGAAATGGCGAAGGTTTGCATGAACCGAAAGACGGTTGTATTCCTTCCGTTGATTGCCACCAGCCAGAAAATGCGGGGGTTGTTGGAAAAACGGGGATTCCGCGCGGCAGAAGTCAACGGAAACAGCGCTGACCGCGAGCAGGTGCTCACCGCGTTTGACCGAGGCGATACCAATGTGCTGTGCAATAGTATGCTGCTGACCGAGGGCTGGGACTGCCCGAGCGTGGATTGTATTGTGGTGTTGCGGCCGACCAAGATACGGAGCCTGTACTGTCAGATGGTGGGGCGAGGAACCCGGCTTCATCCGGGCAAGGAAAACCTACTGTTGTTGGATTTTCTGTGGAACACAGAACGGCATGAGTTGTGCCACCCAGCTGCGCTAATTGCGGAGAACGAAGAAGTATCCAATCAGATGACGCTCAACGCCGAAGCCGCGCCCGGTATGGCAACGGACATTGAGGAAGCGATGGAAAAGGCTACCTCCGATGTGGTTGCCCAGCGCGAGGAAGCGCTTGCCAAGGCGTTGGCCGAAATGAAGCACCGTAAGCGCGCGCTGGTGGATCCGTTGCAGTTTGAAATGAGCATACAGGCCGAGGATTTAAGCGGATACGTGCCCGCGTTCGGCTGGGAAATGGCGCCCGCCAGCGACGCGCAGAAAGCCACGCTCGAGAAGCTGGGCATACTGCCCGACGAGATCGACAACGCCGGAAAAGCCGCCAAGCTGCTGGACAGACTAGCGGCGCGCCGTAGCGAAGGACTGACCACCCCGAAACAGATACGGTTTTTGGAAGGTAAAGGCTTTCAGCACGTAGGCACGTGGGAGTTCAGCGCGGCTAAAAGCCTGATTGACCGGATTGCGGGGAACGGTTGGAGGGTGCCGCAGGGAGTTATTCCGAGTAGTTACACGCCGCCGCAGACCGTTGGGGGTGAGATTGCTTGACGCATGAGCTTGTCGTTGACAACTTCGCGGGCGGCGGTGGGGCTTCCACGGGAATCCGAATGGCACTGGGGCGCGACGTGGATATAGCCGTCAACCACGATGAGAGCGCCATCGCCATGCACAAGGTTAACCACCCCACCGCGCGTCACTATCAGGAGGATGTGTGGGCGGTTGATCCTGCTATGGCCTGTGCCGGCCGACCTGTCGGGCTGGCGTGGTTCTCGCCCGATTGCAAGCATTTTAGCAAAGCCAAAGGCGGAAAGCCTTGCGACAAGAACATTCGCGGGCTTGCATGGGTGGCTGTGAAATGGGCAAAGGCAGTACGCCCGCGTGTGATCATGATGGAAAACGTGCAAGAGATTCAGACGTGGGGGCCGCTTTTGCCGAATGGGAAACCAAACCCGGAGAAATCCGGACAGACCTACAGGCGTTTCATCCGGGCGCTGGAACGGCTGGGCTACAAGGTGGAAACCAATATCCTTGTGGCGGCTGATTACGGCGCGCCCACCACCCGCGAACGGTGGTTCCTGATTGCCAAGTGCGACGGGAAGCCTATCGTTTGGCCAGAGCCGACGCACATGCCGCGGGGAAAGTTTGAGACGCTCTACGGGTGGGCGGCGCAGGGTATAAAGCCTTGGGTGCCGGTGGCGGATGTGATTGATTGGTCGTTACCGTGCCCGTCGATATTCGACACCAAGGACGAAATCAAATCCCAGTATGGTTTCAACGCAGTGCGACCGTTGAGCGAGAACACGCTGGCGCGGATTGCGCGCGGAATCAAACGGTATGTGATTGACAACCCTGAGCCGTTCATCGTTGATATGAAATTCCAGAATGAACCGCAAAGCATTACACGTCCGCTCTCTACAGTTACCGCGGTTAATTCAAAGTTGATCGTTACCCCCATGATGGTATCCATCGGGCAAACAGGCGGCGGGGATAACCGTTCACGTGGCGTGGATGACCCGCTGCGCACCGTTGTCAGCAAAAACGAAAGTTGCCTGTGCACGCCGGTGCTGATGCGCAACAACGAAAACGCCGTGGGAACCAGCCCGCTCGACCCGCTGCAAACGGTGATTGCCAGCAATCATTTCATGGTGGTTGCTCCATCGCTGATCCAATATCACCAAGAGCGAGCCGGAGAGGCTGCACGGGGGCAAGCGGTTGACAGGCCGGTAATGACGCTGGATGCAAGCAACCGTTACGCGATGGTATCTGCATTCCTGCATAAATACTACGATGGCGGGTACACCGGCCCCGGTAGCGACATGCGCGATCCTGCCCCAACCGTAACCACCATCGACCACAATAGCCTCGCCTGCGCCTATCTGACTCAGTTCAACAACCACTGCATCGGTCAGAATTTGACCGATCCTATCAACACCATCACAGCCGGTCAGGGGCATTTCGGCGAGGTACGTGCCTTTCTGCTGAAATACTATGGCAACGAAGGATACAGCGGGTGTAACGAGCCGTTGCCGACCATCACCACCAAAGATCGATTCGGGCTGGTCACGGTCGCTGGCGTGGATTACGCCATCGTGGACATAGGGCTGCGGATGCTGACGCCCCGTGAACTGTTCGACGCTCAGGGCTTCCCGCATGACTACGAAATCGAACAGGGCGCAGATGGACGCGTGCTGAGCAAGGCTGAGCAGGTTGCACGCTGCGGGAACGCCGTACCGCCGCAGTTGGCAGAGGCGCTGGTACGGGCAAACCTGCCGGAGATGTGCGAAGAAAGGAAAATTGCATGACCTACGACGTAAAAGAGCTGCTTTCCGCGATCAACCCCTCCATGCTCAGTTATCAGGAATGGGTGAACGTGGGAATGGCGCTCAAGGAGGGCGGATACACCGCTTTCGACTGGGACGCATGGAGCCGCAGTGATAGCGCCCGCTACCATGCCGGTGAATGCTACAAGAAATGGGATTCCTTCGATGGGGATTCTAAGCCCGTGACCATGGGCACGGTGGTGCAGTACGCCCGCGATCAGGGCTGGCGTCCTGCTGCATCAGACGATGGTTACGAACTCGACTGGGATAGCCAGATCGGGGGACACGGCGTTGTGGTCGATCACAACTGGCTGGAGGCGCGCGAGGTTGCCGCGCCTTCCGCCAATTGGGACGGCGTACGCGAGCTGACCACATACCTGGAAACTCTGTTCGAAGCCAGCGAGAACGTCGGCTATGTGACCGACTGTTACGAAAAAGACGGCCGGTTCCTGCCTACGCGTGGCAATTATGACCGTACGGCCGGGGCGCTGATTGAGGCGCTCAGTAAGTGCGGCGGGGACATCGGCGCGGTGATCGGCGACACTACGCCGGAAGCGGGGGCATGGATCCGTTTTAACCCGCTGGACGGCAAGGGCGTAAAGAACGAGAATGTGACCGATTTCCGCTATGCGCTGGTAGAAAGCGATTCCATGGAGATTGACCAGCAAAACGCTATTCTCCATGAATTGGAATTGCCCATTGCCATTATGGTACACAGCGGTGGTAAGAGCCTCCACGCGATCGTCAAGATCAACGCCGCCAGCTACGATGAGTACCGCAAGCGTGTGGATTACCTGTATGAGGTGTGTGCTAAAAACGGCCTTAAGATCGATACGCAGAACCGCAACCCTTCCCGCTTAAGCCGCATGCCGGGCGTTACCCGCAACGGAAACAAGCAGTACATCGTAGCGCGCGAGATCGGAAAACCGAGCTGGGACGAATGGAAGGAATGGGTAGAGAGCCAAAACGATAATCTGCCCGAGCCTGAAAGCATCGCCACGATGTGGGACAATCTGCCTCCGCTGGCGCCCGCGCTGATTGACGGGGTGCTCCGCATGGGCCACAAACTACTGCTTGCGGGCCCCAGCAAGGCGGGCAAGAGCTACGCGCTGATAGAGCTGTGCTGTGCCATCGCTGAAGGTAGGAAATGGTTGGGCTGGCAATGCACGCCGGGGCGCGTAATGTATGTGAACCTTGAACTGGATCGCGCAAGCTGCCTGCACCGCTTCAAGGATGTGTATCTGGCGCTGGGATACGCGCCCGCCCATCTAGCAAGCATCGACGTTTGGAACCTGCGCGGCAAAGCAATCCCAATGGATCAACTCGCGCCCAAGCTGATCCGTCGGGCGACCAAGAAGGGATACACAGCCATTGTGATTGACCCGATTTATAAGGTGATCACCGGCGATGAAAACAGCGCCGATCAGATGGCCAATTTTTGCAACCAGTTTGACAAGGTGTGCACGGAATTGGGTTGCGCGGTGATTTATTGTCATCACCACAGCAAGGGCACACAGGGCCAGAAGCGTTCCATGGATCGCGCCAGCGGAAGCGGCGTGTTTGCCCGCGACCCAGATGCGATGCTGGACATGATCGAGCTGGACGTAACCGACGCGCTGCGCAAGGCCGAGGGCGACCGCGCCGTATGCCGCACTTACGAAATGGCTTTCGACCGGCTGCTGGGCGACAAGTGGCACGTCGATGTTAGCCAGGATGACCGATGCAGCGCGGCCGCCATGCGCGACCATGCCGCCAATCTGCTCACACGGGCGCAGGAAGCGACTATTGCGCAGGAGCTTGCCGATGCACGCAACCGCGCGGAGAAGCGCACGGCGTGGCGAATTGAGGGCACCCTGCGCGAGTTTGCGCCCTTCCCGCCGCTGAACCTATGGTTTGATTACCCGGTGCATCAGAGCGACCCGTCGGGCGCGCTGGGCGACCTGAGTGCAGACGGAGAGCAGCCGCCTTGGAAAAAAGCGGTTGATAAACACAAGAAAGTTGCTGCCGCTAAGAAAAGCAACTACAAACTGGAATTTGAGAGCGTGCTTCAATCCTGTGGTGCCGGAAAGCAGACAACGTTCAAAGATTTACAGGACTACTATGGCGGTGAAAAGTCGGACGATACCCTCTACCGGTGGATAAAAAAGTACGGGTATCAACTCGACAAAAACACGGGGATTATTATAAAAGCAGAACAAAAGGAGGTTTCACAATAACATGATTAATGTTTATGCAACTCGTTGCAGATTTGTTGCAATAACTAAAAACATGTTATTGCAACTCGTTGCATATCTTCCGCAAATACTTACTTTATGTAATTGCAACTCACCGCAAAATCCGTTGCAAAAACATCAATTTATGTTTGTGCGGAGAGTTGCAAAAACACTATCCTATAATCCTTATTTTTTGCGTGCGGTTGCAGGTGTGCGGTCGCTGGCACCTAGGGGTGGGCGTGAAGCTTCGCCCACACCCATAGGATGCGACCGACACGCACCCTCACTGCAAATGGACGCTGACGAAAGAGAGGTTGAACTGGTGAAACACAACTGTAAATATCAGGGAACCCCGGAAGAACCCGAGTGCCAATACTGCGACGGGGACGAACCCTGCTGCGTTCCGTGCACGTTGCAATTCTTCTGCCCGATGGCGAAAGTGCCAACCGCTACCCAGCAGATGCACAAGGTTCAGATGGTTAACGGTAAACCCCAATTCTACGAGCCGCCAGAGGTTGCGCAGGCACGCGCAAAGCTTCTGGCTGCCGTGTGCCAGCATATGCCTCCTAAGCCGCTGAAAGGCCCCGTATCGCTATTGGTCAAGTGGTGCTTCCCGGTTTCTGGCAAGCATCATGACGGCGAGTACCGCATTACCAAGCCTGACACCGATAACCTGAACAAGATGCTCAAGGACGTAATGACCCAGTGTGGGTACTGGATGGATGACGCGCAGGTATGCCGGGAGATTGTCGAAAAATTCTGGGCAGATACCCCGGGGTTATTCATTCAGGTGGAGGCGTTATGACAGACGTGCCGGACGGTTGCACGCTGGTAACCGAACCGTACTGGCCGTGCGAGGATATATGGCCACCCGGTACGCTATCAAAGGCTGCCATCGCGGCGTACAAGCGGCTACAACAGCACGGACAGATCACCATTGAACGCGTGTTTTACAACAAGCAGACAGATGTTACCCGATTCAAATACTTGTCGATGGAATCAGGGGATGCGCTGAAAACCAAGCTCCGGAAGGCGATGGAGGAGGTAAAACCCACATGCGAATTGAGAAAGGACGGGAGCCTAAATGAATGCACGACTACAAGCAATTCGTGAATACATGCAAGCTGATCCTGACTATGGAGTATATGACGGTGTTTTGTCGAGAAGCGAGCTTCAGCTATTTTTCGATGAAATCGCCCGCCTTACCTCCGAGCGGGACGCAGCAATAAGCGATATGATACCGGTGTGTTGCGTTTGCAAGCATTTTTACAAAAAGGCGAAAGGCGTGTATTCGTGTCACAAAGCGGGCGACATGGAGAACGTATATTCATGGGACAACGACTACTCATGTCCTATGTGGGAATGGCGCGGCCTGTGCGCCGAGAACGCGCCGGAGGGAACATGCGAGAGCAAAGAAAGCCGCTAATTGGTTTGTGTGAAGCGACTAGGCTTTACGGCGCGGATACCGTCACCTTCTGTCGCCCACGTTACGTACCTGATGGCATGTGTGAATGGTGCGGAAAGCCGATCAACAACAAGCGGAGAACCTCGTGCTGCTGCAAAGAGTGCAACGACAAGTTCCTTGACTGGACAAGCACCGTTCGTTATTGCAACAGCGGAAGCCGTGGGGGATATGCGAATCACATCTTGCGGCGCGATAACTACACTTGCCAAGAGTGCGGAGAATTTCACGCCCTATATAACGCAAACGGAATCCCAATGCCAACCTCTGACGGAGCACTGGAAATACATCACATCGTGGCCGTTCGTGATGGAGGAGACGATTCGCCACAAAACCTTATTACGCTATGCAAAGATTGCCACAAACGGCACACAGCGGAACAAGTGCGGATGCGGAAAAACGCGCCAACCGGCGCAGAAAGCGGGGGAGCCAGATGAGCAAGTGGAGAAAAAAGCCCGTCGTGATCGAGGCGTTTATGTTTGATGGTAAATTTTTTGACGAAACGGAAGCGAGGTACATGCCGGAGTGGGCGCGGGAGGCGCTAGAATCGGGCAAATTGCACTACGGTGGTCGTTGCGACGACGAACCGCCATGCACGCTGTTTATTGATACGCTTGAGGGCACAATGATAGCGCAGGTTGGCGACTACATCATTCAGGGAGTGAATGGTGAAATTTACCCCTGCAAGCCGGATATTTTCTCCAAGACCTATGAACCGGTAGAAAGCGAGGGAGAACATGCCGAGTGACTTCATCAGCCGGGAAGCGGCGTTAAAAACTCTTTATGACGAGATTGGAGAAGAAAACGAAGAAGTGTCGATGGCAACGGCATATGAGATTTTGCTCTATCATTTCCAGAGGATTCCCGCCGCCGACGTTGTGCCGGTGGTGCGGTGCAAGGATTGTAAGCACTACAGCCCACACCCGACAGACGCGGAATATGGTGGTAAGGGATGGTGCAGAAAGCTACAAGGGCAAGCCAAACAGGATTTCTTTTGTGCGGCTGGTGCGCACGAGGACGGAGGCGAGCACTATGCTGATTGAACTCAACCCGTGCGTGAAGTGCGGAGGAAAACCCATCCGAGAAAATGGCCGCAAAGATGAGCGCGAAAACGATTTTTGGACGATGGCAAGAGTTTATTTTTGTACGTGCGGGAAGTGCGGTAAATTTGAGTATGGGTATTCCCGAAAAGAGTCTGACGCGGCATGGAACGCCGCCAACCCGAAGGAGGCTGAACCCAATGCACGATAGCACCGTATGGCAGGCACGGGAGATCAACCCAGCAAAGCGCTACCTGCTGGAATACCGTACCCTGATTAAGCGACGTGACGCCCTGCTGGATGAACTGGACAGGCTACAGGACGCTAACCACCGGGCAACGTCACGGTTGACCGCCGTACGGCTTGGCGGCACCGGCGGGCATGCGAGTTTTGCGGATGGCGCCATTCGAGTGGTGGACGCGAAAACATCAGTGCGGGTAGTTATAGACCGCATTGACGCGTGTCTGGAGGATCGGCTGGCCGCGATCGAGCAGTTGACGGACGAGCGGCAGAAGCTGGTGCTGACGTATCGGTATATCAACGGGTGGGACTGGTCGCATATCTGCCAAGAAATGAATTATGAGAAACGCAGGGTATTAGATTATCACGGATACGCGCTTTCTGAGATACGAAAAAGTCTGCACTAAATTGCACCACTTGACGTGGTATACTGGTATCATCGGAACGCGAGGCGATAAAGGCCCGCGTACCAGGTGCAGAATGCACCGTTCATATAGCGCCTTGGCTGGTTAGCCCGGGCGCTTCTCTATACCCAAAATAAGCGCCGGAGGTGCGTGATCGGTGTGGCAGACTGGGTAAGCATCAAGGCGGAGTATATCACTACTGACATCAGTACGCGCGCACTGGCTGAAAAATCCGGCGTTTCGTACGCATCGCTCCGCCGCCGAGCGGAAAAAGAGCATTGGGCGGATGAGCGCAAAACAACTGAGCGCAAAGTGAGCGCAAAAGTAGCGCAAAAAGTTGCGCGCGTGAAGGTTGCGCACGAGACAGACCGCATTACCCGCCTGCTCTCTGTGAGTGATGCGTTGCTCCAGAAAGCCGAGCGTGGAGTATCCGAGCTGGGTGAGTTTTACATCGTCAAGCGTAAGGTGTCGCGCGTGCAGCAAGTTAAAGACGATGCTGGCAACGTACTCGGCATTGCTGATATCGATGAGACTGCTGAGGTCGCTACAAAAGGGCCGGCTATAGTCGATGGCGCGTCTGTTCGGCATTTTGCGGCCGCGATTAAGGATCTGGTTGCTGTCGCCACCACGCCCAAAACCGACGAGCAGAGCCTGTCAAAGGTCGCGGAGATGATGGTGCGACTGGATAAGGAGGCGAGCGCCGATGCCGTTTCTAAGCCCGAAGCAGATGGAGTATCGACGTAATGCCGTCAAGGTTTGGAATGTGAAAACCGGCGCGACACGCTCTGGAAAGACATACGGCGATTACTTTATGATCCCCAAGCGGCTGCTGGCGGGGCATGGTCTGCCGGGCCTGAACGTGATCCTGGGCAACACCAAGGGCACCATACAGCGCAACCTGATTCAGCCGATGCAGGATATATACGGTGTGGGATTGGTCAGCGATATCCATAGCGACAACAGCGCGGAGCTGTTTGGCGAAACCTGCTACTGCCTTGGTGCGGATAACGTCAAGCACGTGAATCGCCTGCGCGGCAGCAGCATCAAATACTGTTATGGTGACGAGGTGACAACCTGGCATCCGGAAGTATTCCAGATGCTCAAGAGCCGCCTTGACAAGGCGTACAGCATTTTTGAGGGTACCTGCAACCCAGACGGCCCTTCCCATTGGTTCAAGCGCTTTCTGGATGATCCAGAATTACAGGGCGATATTTACCAACAGGCGTACACCATTGACGATAACCCATTTAACCCGCCCGAGGTTGTCGCCCGTATGAAACGTGACTATGCCGGCACGGTTTACTACGACCGGTACATACTTGGGTTGTGGGCGGTTGCTGATGGACTGATCTACCCACAGTTCAAGGAGTGCATCACGGAGGCTATACCTGCGTCGTTCGACCGCTACGTCGTGTCAATGGACTACGGCGTGATGAATGCTACGTCGATGATCCTGTGGGGTAGAAACGGGCGACACTGGTACGCGCTGGATGAGTTTTACTATTCCGGCCGGGATAGCCGCAACCAGAAGACAGACGAGGATTACCTGAACGACCTTAACAGGCTTTGCGTTGGAAAGCGCATCAACCTTCTCGTGATAGATCCATCCGCATCTAGCTTTATCATTCTGGCACAGCGTCGGGGATACCGTATCACGAAGGCGGACAACAACGTGCTGGAGGGCATCCGTGAAACATCCACCGCCATCCAGCGTAAACGTGTATTTATCCATCCAAGATGCCGGAATCTTATTAAAGAGGCCGAAGGGTACGCATGGGATCCGGAAGCCTTGGAGGATAAGCCTGTAAAAGTCAACGACCACGCCATGGACGCGTTGCGTTACATGGTTAATACTATCGTCAGCGAAAAGCGCGCGGCGATTGTGCCGAGGTGAGAATAATGATCACGATCAATGCCGGTTTGCTGGACACGGAAGGATTGCCCTCATCCATGCTGTTAATAGCGTTACTGGGTAAACAGGACGAAACTTGCCGGTCGCGACTGAATAAGCTGCATGAGTACGCTCACACGCGGCACGCGATCAGCGGCAGGCAGCGGCTGAGGGGGTTGCCTAATAACCGGCTGCCGCACGACCTGCCTGGCTACATCGTTACGGTATCCAGCGGGTATCTGGTGGGCGAGCCGGTACAGTATGCCAAGGCTGACGCGGCTGACCAGCTCGCGTTTGACACGCTCAACGCTGCGCTTAAAATGTGCGATACCGCCAGCGTGGACGCAGAACTGGCGGTTGACGCCGCCGTGTACGGCAAAGGCGTGGAACTATGCTATGCCGATCGGGACGCACAGCCAAAGGTAGCGCAGGTGGATCCCCGGAGCGCGTTTGTGGTCTATGATGATACGGTGGAGCATCTTCCGCTGCTGGGGATTGTGCGGTATGAGATGGTGGATCAACAGCTGGCGAAAAAGGGTGAGCGTGTGGACGTTTACACGCCTGCCCTGTGTGTGCACATGGAGCGCGCGGGCGCGGAGGTGCCGCATGAGGTTTCCCGCGAGCCACATTACTTTGGCGCGGTGCCAATGATCGAATACTGGAACAATGCGCAGGAAACGGGCGATTTTGAGCCGGTGCTTGATCTGATTGACGCCTATGATACGTTGCAAAGTGACCGGCTGAACGACAAACAGCAGTTCACGGACGCGATCATGGTATTCAAGGGATTGGCATCACTGGAAAATGACTCGGACGATCCGGCGCTTGAGGACGGTACTGACAGCGAAACGGATACTACTGTCGTTCCGACACTTACCCCCGCCGAACGCTTGCGCCAGACCAAGATGTTATTCATGCCCGGGCAGGATACAGACGCTACGTTCCTCACCAAGCCGGACGCAGAAAGTGGCAACGAGCTTTTGCGCAAAAGCCTTGCAGGCGACATACACAAATTCTCGTACGTGCCGGATCTGACCGATGAGAATTTCGCGGGAACTACCTCGGGCGTGGCCATGCGCTTCAAGCTCTTCGGGTTGGAAATGCTGGTCAACACCAAGGAGCGTTGGTTCCGGGAAGCCCTGCGTACCCGGCTGAAATGTATGATTCAGTTTTTAGCCAAAAAGGGCATGGCGAGGATCAACGTGGATGATGTGCAGATCACGTTTACCCGGTCGCTGCCCGTGAATGAGCTGGAAATTGCGCAAATGGCGTCTGCGTATCAAGGTATCCTTCCGGATGAACTGATCCTGGCGAAAATACCGGGAGTGGATGATCCCAAGGCAACGCTTGCCATGCTCCAGCAGCAGAAAGCGGAGGACGTTAAGCGGCAACAGGCGATGTTCCCGCGCTTTGACGCGAGCAACGCGCCTGCGGAAGATCCGCAGACAGGCACAACCGACGAGGAGGTATAACGTATGGCGCCGCTCACGTACTGGCAGCAGCGCGCCATACGCCGCGTGCTGGCGGCACAACGGCAGGAGGACAACGCGCTTGTTATCATCCGTCGGGCGGTGCAGCGGGCACTGGCGGAAATACAGGATGCGGTTGAGCGCATCGGAAGAAACTTTCAGAAGGCATTTGACCTTACGCCCGAACAGGCGCAGGAAATGCTTGATGCGCCTGCCGACCATGCGGAATATGAGCGCCTGCTGCGTGAGATAGCCGACATGCCCGATGGTCCCGAACGCGTACGGTTACAGGCGCGTGCATCATCCGGCGCATATGCCTACCGGATCAGCCGGGAAGAGGCTATGCGCGCCTACGTGGAAGCCCAGTCGGTCATCCTTGGCGGGAAGACCAAACAGGCGCTTGAAACAACGCTGCTAAAAGTCGGGGCAGCCGAAGCACTCGGGCAACGTGCAGAACTGACGCAAGCTGGCGCGGTAGCGTCATTCGTTGGGGATAACCTTTCGGCTACTCGCGAGATTCTGCGCACGCCGTGGAATGGTGGAGATTACTCCTCCCGCATTTGGGGCAATACGCAGGCGTTGCGTAAATCGCTGGACGATACCATCATGGGCGGGTTCCTGTCCGGCAGGTCCTCGCGGATGATGGCCGCCGACATCGCCAAGCAGATGAGCATGGCGTATTATCAGGCGGAACGGCTTGTGCGCACCGAGGTCAATCGCCTGCAGAACGCCGTGGCGCTTAAGGAACTGCTGAACGCTGGAATCCTTGAATACGAATGGCTTGCGACACTGGATAAGCGAACCTGCTCGCTATGTGGGGCAATGGATGGCAAGGTGTTCCGGATCACGGAGGCTGTAGTTGGGAAAACGCTTCCGCCCCTTCATCCCTATGACCGCTGCATCGTTGTGCGGCATGTGGCTGCGACAGTCGAGCAGACACGCTTTGCGCGGGATGAGCAGGATAACGGCATTAAGGTTCCTGCGAGCACCACCTACGAACAGTGGTCGGCGCAACAAGGTTCTCAGTTTACGGTACAGCAGAAGATGCAACGCAACCTCTCTTCCGATCAAGCCCAATATGACACGTACCGGAAACTGTTAGGGAAAAACGTGTTTACGGCTGACTTCAAAGCCTTCCAGCAAGCAAAATATTACAATGCGCAAGCCTATGAAATGCTGAAACTAGATTATAAGCGCCGTAACGCGCTGGCGTCCGATCCGTTGCTCGCGCTTCCGAATGCGAATATTGCGACCGCCGCGCCCGAGAAATTCACGCGGTACCTTTTCAACCCAGAGCATGCAGATGGTTGGGCTAAAGGCGTTGCATTTGACAGTCGCTTGGGCTATAATGTAAACAACTGGGAGGAGCTCAGGGACGCGATCCTGAAAGGGGCAGTTAGTTACCCAAGCACCTTGAAGGGCGAGAACCAGCACGGTAATCGCTATGAACAGCGGATGATCCTATATGGAATCAAAGGGACCCCTGCAAATGTTCTGGTGGGGTGGTTGGCAGATAAAGACAGTACGCACATGACAACGGCGTACATCAAGGAGGTGAAACCCGGTGAAGAAGCAAATTGAACTGTATGAGCATGTAACGCTCAAAGATGGGCGTGAGGGTGCTGTTGTTGAGTTGCTCGGCGATGATACGCTGTTGATCGACATTGGGAGTTCGCCGGCCGACTGGGAAACCATCGAAGTGAAACGCGAGGATATTGTTGTAAGCATTGACTGATACCGCCAAGCGAAAGCATGGCGGTTTTTCTATGGCAACCAGCGGCTACCCCATGCGGGGCGGCCGCTTTTGCATACCCCCGACCTGCCGGGCAATGCAGGGCAAAAAGCCGACGGGCGTTAAACGGAGGTAGACCACATGAATACCATGCATACCTATATGCCCTTGAATTTGCAGTTCTTTGCCGAGCCTGCGCTAGAGGCCCCTTCTGCTGATGCTGGCGCCGATGATCCGGGCAAAGCTGGCGATCAGCCGGCCGCTCCCAAGACTTTCACGCAGGAAGAAGTGGACAAGATTGTTCAGAGCCGCCTGGCAAAGGAAGCTAAGAAGAACGCCGACGCAGTGGCTGCTGCGCGTACCGAAGCGCAAAAGCTGGCAACTATGAGTGCCGAGGAAAAGGCCGCGCATGAGCAGCAGGAGCGCGAAACAAAGCTTGCCCAACGCGAGGCTGAGATCGCGCGCCGAGAATTGCGCGCGACTGCTCTGCAAACGCTCGGTGAAAAACAGCTGCCTGCCGAGCTGGCCGACGTGCTGGACTACACCGACGCGGATAAGTGCAGCGCGTCCATTGCCCGCGTTGAAAAAGCGTACCGTGCTGCCGTGCAAAAGGGCGTTGAGGAACGCATGAAAGGTAACCCACCGCCCGCCGCAACCGGCAAGCCCGCTGGTACGGCTCCGCAGGGCTTGAAGGGCGCCGTGGCCTTGTACTACGAGGCTGAAAAGAAGAAAGGATGAACTGAATGGCTATCACGCTTGCTGAGGTGCAGAAGAACACCACGGACGCCCTCCAGATTGGCGTCATCGATGAGTTCCGCAAAAACAACTTCCTGCTCAACAACATGCCCTTTGCCGATGCGGTTTCCCCCGTGGGTGGTGGGGGCACGCTAACCTATGGCTATACCCGCCTCATCACCCAGCCCACCGCCGCGTTTCGCGCGATCAACAGCGAGTACACGCCCCAGAACACCGCCAAGCAGCGTTATACCGCTGACCTCAAGGTATTCGGTGGCGCGTTTGAGATCGACCGCGTGCTTGCCAAGATGGGGGGCATTGTGGATGAGGTACAGCTCCAACTGGAGCAGAAGATCAAGGCTGCGCAGGCGTTGTTCAACGATACCGCCATCAACGGCGACAGCGCTGTGGATGCCAACGCCTTTGATGGTCTCGACAAGGCGTTGACCGGCTCCAGTACGGAACTGATTCCGTCGGCGGCTATCGACCTGTCGACCAGTGCCGCCGTTACTACTAATGCCACCGCGTTCCTCGATCTGCTGGACGAATTCCTGATGGGCCTTGACGGCACTCCCAGCGCCATCATGGGCAACACCAAGCTCATCGCCCGCATCCGCGCCTGTGCGCGTCGCGCGGCCATGTACAATGTGACCAAGAACGACTGGGGCCAGCAAGTCGAAAGCTATGGCGTAATTCCGCTGGTTGACCTGGGTGCCAAGCCGGGCAGCAACAACCCCATCGTGTCCATTGGCACCGGCGACAACGCTGGCTTGACCAGCCTGTACGTCGCGCGCTTGGCGCTGGACGGCTTCCATGGCGTGAGCCTCGCGGGTGTGTCGCCCATTCAGTCGTGGATGCCGCACAACAACCCCAACGGCGAGGAAAAGGCGGTACAGCGTGGAGGCGTCGAAATGGTCGCCGCTGTTGCACTCAAAGCTACCAAGGCGGCTGCGGTGCTCCGCAAGATCAAAGTGGCGTAAGGAGGTGCCAAAATGCCCAGAATCTTTGCGCCCAATGACGGGCACAATTACAACGCGGGCGGCGTGCTGTTCCAGTATGGAGCCGCCGCCCTTCCCCTGGGTTCTGCGATCGCCGCAGAGTTTACCGCCGCCGGGTATATGGTCGATACGTCTAAGCACGCGCTGACCCCGTTTGACACCCTCCCGCGTGCAGCACTGGACAGGATCGCCCTGTACCTTGATCTGACGCTGGATGCGGAGGACGGCAAGTATGAGGTGCTCCGCGACATAGAAGGCGTGATCTCCACCGCCAAGCGTACCGCTCTCACCATCACGTCTGTTGCAGGTACAGCCAGTGGTGACACCAAGATTACCGTTGCCGGCGAAGGCACGGGGCAGCTGGTGTACAAGATTACGGATGCGGCGCTGACACCGCTGTACCGTGATTACGCGGGCGATTGGACGGAATTTACCGATGGCGACGATATTTCGGCCGCTACTGGCAAAAAGGTCAACGTGGCCGAGATTGACGCAAACGGTGATGTTATCGGTTTCGGATCCGCGACTGTGACCGCCAAGGCGTAAAAGGAGGTACCCATGAGGATACTCGCGCCCAATACCAAGTATACGGGCGTGTCGGCTTCCGTGGCGTTCAGAGACGGGGTCGGCGAAACTGCCGACCCCAACCTGATTGAATGGTTCCGCGATCACGGGTATACCGTCGAGCAGCCCGCGCCCGAGATGGAAGCCACCGCGCCGGAAGTCCCGCCTGATCAACTCGCCGAGACTGCGCACGCGCCTATGTCGAAAACGGACAAACCCAAACGACCCCGAAAGGGTGAGGCCAAATGACCGCGGATGATCTGCGCGCCCGCGTAAAACTGCGTCTGGGCATTGACTCCGCAACCACCGCATACGACGCGCTGCTGAATGAGTACGTCATTGATGCGCAGGGATACCTCGCCGCAAACTGCCGGGCGGCGCGTACGCCTGGCGAAACGGCAGAGCTGGATAACATCACCGTCGCGCTGGCTGTGATCGCGTATACCCGCCGGGGTATGGAGGGGCAGACCAGCCACAGCGAGGGCGGCGTGAGCGTGAGCGTTACGGACGCGCTGCCCCAAGATATGCAAAACCGTATCAACCGCCTGCGCACAGCAAAGGTAGGGTGATGGAATGCGACTGCTGGAACGCGAAAAACGCACCGTAACCCTCAAGCCTGCTACTACCCGCACCAATAAGTACACCAACACTGAACGGCTCTACCGCTATGATGACGCCTCCGCTCAGACCATCCGCGCCGTGGTGCAGCCCCTCAGCGGGCACACCGCGGCGCTCGTGTATGGGCAGGGAATCGGGCTGCGGAAACGGTTGCTGTATGACGGCGAGGCCGCAATCACGCTTGGAATGGGCGTTTGTGTCGATGTGGATGCGACCGCACCGTGCGATTACCGCGTGGAGGAACCGCCCGCCCACTACGGCGACGGGCATATTTCAGCCGTGCTGGTGTACATACCGCCTGAACAGCGGGGAGCGTGATCGCGAATGCCCATATCCTTTGACGGCATTGACAGTCTGATTGCCCGGCTGGAAGGAATGCAAGACGGAATCCTTGAGGCTGCGAGGGTGGGGATGGAGGATGGCTTGCTGATTGCTAAGGCAGACGCACAGAAAAACTGTCCTGTCGATACTAGCGACCTGCGTGGGAGCATCCAATCCCAATCCGTAATTGTAGACGGCGCGGTAGAGGGTAAAATGTACAGTCCACTGGAATACGCGGGATATGTGGAGATGGGCACCGGCCCCAAAGGGGAAGCCGATCACGCAGGTACGGCTCCCATAGGCGTTACCTATCGCACTACGGGCTGGACATACCATGACGAAAAAGGGTTTCACTACACTAGAGGCCAGCCCGCGCGCCCGTATCTGTACCCGGCATTCAAGGCAAACAAACGCGTTATCCTCGGAAAAATCATGGAAGCGGTGCGAAAAGTGGTAAAGGGGGGATAGCCTGTGGCGCTAAGCAACGAAGCGGAACACATTGCAACAGAGCTTGGAGAGCTGGAATGCGTCGCATCGGTGACGCGTGGATGGCCTACGGACGGAACGACGCTTCCGTGCATCGCGATCGCGCTTGCCGGCGAAACCCCTGCCGACTTCCGGGATGATGACGAATACCTGACGGAATTGGAATACTACCTGCACATTTTCACGGTGACCGCGCTCGAAGGGGACACGGTTGCCTCCAGCGTGGATGAAACCATGCGGGGAATGGGCTATACGCGCACCTTTGCCAACGAACAGCCTGAACAGGGCGCGGCTCACCTGATACGCAGGTATCGGAAAACTGCATGAGGCCGATGGCCTCGGAAAGGATGATACCATGTCGGCTAAAAGAGCAGTAATCGGCCTTCGGGGAATAGCGCTGGCGCCCGTCACCACGGACACGCTGGCCAGCTATGTGACCGGCGCAGGCGTTGCCCTGCAATATGCGGGGAAGATTAACCGCACGGCCAAGGAGAACAAGCAGGATCTGAACTATGACGATGTGTTGTACGCACAGCTGCGCGATGTGACGGGGGAGGACGTGGAAATTCGCATGGCCGAAGTCCCGCTTGCCCAGCTACAAACGATGGGGCTTGGCACGTACGACGAAACCACGGAATCCTTTGAGGGTAACTTTTCCATTTCGGGGAAAACCTTTGCCCTGCGATTTGTGACGGACACGGTTTCTGGGCTCCCGTTCTACTTCAACTATCGCGTGTTTGAGTTGAATGGCATCAAGTTTGACAACTTCGCTTCCAAGTCCGGGAATGCTACGGTGTGCGAAGTGATCATCACCGGCGTGTTCAAGAAACCTCAACTTGCAACGTTGGCGCCCTGGGCTGTGATGCAGCTCAAGGAAGATAAGACCAACGCCGCTGCGTGTACCGCGTTCCTGACGGCGGCCGAAACCAAGCCCGACGTGTAACGACAACCCACACAATCCGCCCCTGCCGTGGCTTGCGGCAGGGGCTTTTAGGAGGCTGCCATGTTTGGGAGTATCAAACAATCCATCCCCGTCGAACAGACGGTGCACGGGTACGCAGTGAAGCGTATGCCGCTGGGCGCGTATCTGCGAGCGCTGCAAACATTGCAGGATTTTCCGCGTGATGTGGTAGCGCAGATGTTCCCGGATAAAACGGACCTCGGGAAGGCGCTGGAATCTCTGCGCAGCCTGAACAGGGACAGCATGATCGACCTGCTGCTGAAAGCGCTGACGGTGGTTCCGGAACGCGCCGTGGGATTGGTGGCAGAGTTGACCGGCATCCCGGCGGATACACTGCTGAACGATCCGGTTATTGGTTTGGATGGCATCGCGGAAATCGTGAACGCCTGGCTAGAGGTCAACGGCGCGGAAAATTTTTCACGGGCGGCGAGCCGATCGGCGAAAACGATCAAAGCCCTCGCCGCGACCCTGAAAAATGGGTACAAAGGCTGATTGCGACGGCGCTAACGATCGGGATTGGCAAACGTGAGCTGATGGATGATTACTATCCCGGAGAAATCGCGGCAGTAATCAACGAATGGAATCAGTTACACGGGAATGGGGCGGATGAGCCCATGGAAGTATCGCCCGAGGAATTCCTCGGTAGCGGAGGTGAGATCCTGTGACCATAGAGGAACTGGCTATTGTAATATCGGGCTCGGCAGATGAAGCCCTTGCGACGCTTGATACGGTAATCGCCAAAATCCAGCAGTTGGAAGGCCTTAGTACAGGTACCTCCGTTACGCCCACGGTAAACGCCGCGCCTGCCACGGCTGCGCTGACGGAGCTCAACACCGCTGCAGCCACCATGAGCACAGGGATCGGGCAGGCGATTACACAGACGGCTACTGCTGCTGAACTGGCAGCGCCGGTACTAAAAGCAGCTGTGGATGTTACCGAGCCCGCGAAGGCGAGCGTTGTTGCGGTGGAGGCTGTAGGCAATGCCGCCTTAAAAACCGGTGAAGCGCTGACGAAGGGGGCTGGCGCGGGGGAAATTGCTCTCGGGGCGCTGAAAAAGACGGCCTCCAGCTTCGCCGGGAACCTGTTGCAGGGGCTTGTGACCGGCGGGACAACGGCGCTCATGACGTTCGCCATAAGTGGCGTGACCGCGCTGGTCGACGCGCTGGTACATGCCAGAGAAAACGCGGAGAAAGCCGCCGCCGCCCTGCGCAAGCAGCATCAGGAAGAAGCCGACGCGCTGGAAAAAGAGCGCGCCGGACTGGACGATCTGGCGGACCAGTACGCGGTGCTTGCCGGGAAAACCAACCGGACGCTGGATGAAACCGCCCAGATGTACACTATCCAGTCCCAGCTACGGGAGCAGTACGGGATTACTGCTTCCACCGTGCAGGGCCTTACCGGGAATTACACCAGCCTTGCAGAGGCTATCAAGGCTGCCAAAGAAGCGCAAGCGGCGCAGAGCTCCGACGCGCTGGCGAAGGTATCCGCCGATGCGGAAGGCGTTGCCTATAACAAAAGCAGCGCGATTTTCACACAGATTTCCGATCAGAAAGCCTATATGGAGCAGGCGCTTTCTGACATGTCGCTTTCCGGAGCTGAACGCACTGAAACACAAAAGGCCTATACCGCAAGAATCGCTGAACTTGAAAATCAACTTTCAGCGACGATTGACGATTACTCGGCCTTTTTTGCGGCAAAGTTGGAAGAAACCGGCGCCAAAACAAAAGCCATAGGTGGGCAATGGAACGATCAAATGGCGCTGGTTTTAGGCGCGGCCTTCTCGATTGACCCATCCAAGTACGCAGATCAGGAAGCGCTTAGCAACGCGGTATATACCGCCCTGAACGGGGCAATCACGGCCCTGCAAAGCCCGGAGGCCGAAACGGCGCTTGCAGCCGCGCAGGACTTCCACGCTAACATCAGCAGTGGGTTAGTACCTACGGAAGATGATTATAACAAGGTTGCCGATGATTATGCTACCCTGCGCGATATTATCGCCAAGGCGCTTAGCGCAATTGCCGGGTCGAAGGTGGACGCAAACGCCGATCAAGTAACCGAAATGCTTGTGAATCTGGGGCTTGGCGCGGAATCCACGGCGAAAAGCTGGGAAGATATGACCCAGATATTGAAGGATAACAGCCTTGCGGATGCCAAAAAACAATCCGACGCGCTGACCAAGAGCGCAAACAGCCTGAATGACGAGATTAAGTCCCGTACGGCGGTGCTAAACCATGTAAAAGACTGGAAGGATGCGGCCGCTGCGTACAAGGAAGCAACCACAAGCGGAAAGGACGCTTCGCGTTCACTGGAACAAATGCGAGCCGCCGCTAATGCGTTAGGGTTTGCTTTTGACGGGAGCCAAGAAAGCATTGACCGGGTAAACAAGGGCATCGAAACTATGGGGCCTGTGCTTCAACAGCAGGCCGCAAATATGGAAGCCGACCTTGCTAACCTGGAACAGCAGTGGCGTGATCTGGGCGACAACGCTTACGTCAACGGGGTGCTTACGGCGGACGCCACAGACATTTTAAGCAAAATCAACGTTGTTCGGCTGGCTCTTGAGGGGCTACGGGCACTGTTGAGTTTGCTGGGCTTTGGAGCCGGGGATACCTCTACGAGTAAAAAGAAGTCCTCTAGTGGAGGGGGTAGTAAAACACCAACAACCTACACGTCAACCGGAGACACCGCCTATGAAAAGGCCATTGCATCCCTCGAACATCTCAAGGCGCTGGATAAGGAAACGCTTGACGCGGAACTTACCTACCTGCAAAACATCAATGCGCAGGCGAAAAAGTACAACCTGTCTACGGCTGAACGACTGGACTTGGAAGAGCGCATCTACGATGTGAAGAAGTCCATCGCCGCGCGTGACGCCGACAGCGTGGATACGCTGGCCAACGGAATCATATCCGCCCTGCAGGAGCGTTACGAGAGCATGCAGGATACGGAGCTGACCGCGCTGGACGAAAGCCGCAAGCACTGGGAGGACTGGCGAGACGGAAACGTGGCGGCCATCCAGAGCCAGATTGACAAGCTGGACGAGCTGACCGATTCGGAAGACCGGGAAGCCGACAAAGCCGACGCGCTGCGCAAGATCGCTAAACTACAGGAGAGCCTGACCTATGAACAGGATGCGTACAGCCGGGCGAAAATTCAGCAACAGCTGACCGCCGCGCAGGAAGCCTACGATAAGCTGTTGACTAAGTTCAGCCGGGAGGATCAGAAGGCGGCGCTGGAAAAGCAGATTACCGCCATTGAGGACTTCACCGACGCGCAACTTGCGGCGCTCGATGACCAGCAGGCACAGGTGGAGGCAGCCTACGCGGAACGGCTGAAAACCGCCGCGCTGGAAGCCGAAGCCGAAAAGGTGCTGATGAACAGCACCCAACAGCAGATCATCGACCTGATCACCGCCTATGCCCCGGATTACAACGCCACCGGGCAGACGCTGGGCGAGCAACTGTACAAAGGTTTTCTTGCGCAGGTGGGTAACATTGACACCTGGGTGAAGAAATTCAACGAAAGCATTGAAGCGGTGCAAGCCAAACTCGCGGCAACGATGCAACAAGCATCGGATGAATTCAGCGCAACGCAAGCAGCGAATAATAT
>Ga0183100_1000583_pt1 | contig 26490 bp, 18 predicted proteins | sample Biomet2_FD_127789 | JGI IMG/M metagenome (GOLD analysis project Ga0183100, IMG submission 127789) | Microbial communities from bioreactor (seeded with anoxic lake sediment) at LBNL, California, USA - Biofuel metagenome 2 | ecosystem: Engineered > Bioreactor > Anaerobic > Unclassified ...
TTCAAAACATCGGCGGGAACAACCTTGGAGGAAACAAATTTCTTCATCGTTTCCAAACCCGTCTTTAAATCCTTAAAGTTTGATGTGAATTCATTGGCGTTGCAGGTCAGGCCTTCGTACTGTTTTGCCTGAAAAGCAAAACCGGTGTCGGTTCCCATCTTGCCCTTGTATTTTGTGGCCATGGCGTAAAGATCGTCATATGTATAGTTGCCGCTTACAAGCTTCTTTGCGTCATCCGCGGACACAATGTCGGAACGGAAGTACAGCATGGCAACATCCGGGAAAAACGGCAGTGTGTACTGTTTGCCTTGGTAGCTGCCGGAATCCATGGAGCCTTTGTTGAAGTCCGCTTTTTTCAGACCGGCTTCACTCATTTTTACATCCAGCGGGTTTAGGTAACCGGCAGCCGCAAACTCACCGGCCCACACTACGTCGAGTGAAAGAACATCGTAGTCGGAAGAACCGGAAGACAGGGATGTCAACAGCTGGTCATGCATTTGTGCAGAGTCATTGGTAAACTGCTGCCATTCCACTTTGTACTTTGTTTGTGATGCGTTGAACGCGTCGATGGCCGCCTGTGTTGCGGGCGTTGAATCCGCCTGTGCACCGAATTTCAGGGTAACAGGGCCTGCCGCCGTCGATTCCTGCGACTGAGCCTTTTGACTTTCTGCCGCCGAAGCTGCGGCTGAGGATTGGGTCGGTGTACCGGAGCATGCAGCCATGCCCAAAATCATTGTTAATGCCAACATTGCACATACTAACTTTTTCATTAATCTTCCTCCTAATCTGAATTGACTGATTTTCCGTAACCTAATTGAATGACTTCATCATACAACAAAAAAAATACCCTGTATTTTAAAATATTAATATTTATGTTATTATATTAATATAGTTAAATTATTTATATTAAAAATAATGATGGATGTGATAATTATGGTTCAATTTGACGGTGAAGATTTAATGAAAGCATTTCATTATTCGACGAAGCTTCCCATTTCTATTTTAGGAAACGGGAAAATCGAGCAATCCCTGCCGGAAAATTTGAAAACAGCCGCAGCACTTGCAGCGGATAAATCCATTTTAAACTTGCAGTACGGCCCGCAGGAATACAATACGGTCCAATACATTTCCACAGAATACAAGGAGCTTTTCATCGTCTATGTAATAGACGACTCTTACGTGGTCGCGGTAGGACCGCTCCTGATGGAGCCCATGCACAGCGGCGAAATCGTGAATATCATCCAAAGGCAAAAAGTACCCATCCGCCTGAAATCCCGTTTGGAGGTCTATTACCGTGACGTTACGCAGGTCAGCACGCAGACCTACTATTACTGCGGGAGGCTGCTGTCGGCAATCTTTGGTGCGAAAAATACCGGTGTGCCCAAAAATCCACATCCCATTGGTTCAGAGGTCAGCTCCATTAAAGAATATTTTCAAAATACCTATAAAAACCGTGAAAAGCTGTTTACCCATCCGCCTTTCTTCTTGGAAAAAAAGATTGTAAACCAAATCAAGATTGGTAATCTCGACGGGGCGCTCAGTACATTGGACGAAATCAACTTGCTGAGCCGTGCCACGCTGGCAAAGGACCCGCTGCGTTCCATGAAGGATTCCATTATTTGTTCCTGCGCCTTTTTTACCCGTGCCGTGATTGAAGCAGGTGTGTTTCCGGACATCGCGTTCACTTACAGTGATACGTTTATCCAGCAAATTGAAAAGATGGACAGTCTGGCGGAGGTAAGCCGTTACGAGCGGAATATTTTGGCCGAATTCATTAAACTGACAAAAGAGAATGCCTCCGCCAAGTATTCCCGCGTGATTCTTTCTGCCATGCAGTACATTAACGACAATCTGACGCTAAAGCTGAGTCTAAGTGATATTGCAAAGCATGCATATGTACATCCGAATTACCTGAGCAGCATATTTAAAAAGGAAGTCGGTTGTTCTCTTACGGATTACATTGCCCGTCGACGTATAGAGGAATCCACTTATTTCGTCGCTTATACCGATTTTGAAATTGCAGATATCGCTAATTTCTACCATTTTTGCAACCAAAGTTATTATATCACTACTTTTAAACGGTTTCTATCTGTTTCGCCCAATGAATACCGCAACAGCGACCGTCCGTCCCTGTAAAAAAACAGTTGCGGAATCACGAAAAACAGGTAGAATAGAGTTAGATAAAAAGCTTCTAAAAAAGGTGGAGATACCTCTGGTAAAATTCAATTATTTTTTTAATCATTCTGAGCAGAATCGGGTTTTTAAAGACAATCCTGAATCCCGGCGTATACAATTTATTAGTCACACAAGCTCGCTGATCTGCCTCCCGCTTTTTGCGTATGCCATATACAATATTATAATTCAGAACTGGATTTTTGTTGCTGTCACGGGAATTTCGGCTGCCATGTTGTTTATTGTCAATTTAAAGCTCATACAGACAGGCTCCGTTAGCAAGGTCTATCAGTTAATTATTGCGGTTCTTTATGTTATGGTGCTTATTTCGCTTGTCTTTGGCAAAAAAGAGAACTATTCCCTTGTATGGGTAACCGGCGCTCCGGTTGTTACCTATTATCTGCTTGGAAGCAAGGCAGGGCTGAAAATAAATGCAGGATTTATGGCCTTTTTGCTTGTGTATCTGCTTATACTGCCGCGCGAAATTGTTTCCTACTCCAGCGTTGCCAATGTAATATTCTGTATGCTGTTCTTGATGGTAACACTTTTTTCCTATGAGAAAAGCCGCGAACTTTACCAGACAGTGCTGGAAGAAAAGCAGCAGCAGCTTGAGAAAATATCCAGCACAGATGGCTTGACAAGGCTGTTCAATCGCATGAAAATTGACTGTATTATTGAGGAAAAGTTCTCCAAAGTTTCCTTGCTGCGCTCAGAACCGGTGGATTGGTGTCTGATAATGATTGATATTGACCATTTTAAAAAGGTCAATGATGGATACGGACATCAACAGGGGGATAAAGCGCTCAAAGCCGTCGCCGCCAGCCTTTCTTCCAGCGTTCCAGAATGTGGACAGGCAGCACGCTGGGGAGGCGAAGAATTTTTGGTTTCGCTATATGGCGTTCCTACTGAAAAAGCGGTCAGGATTGCTGAAGATATACGGGAAAACATTGCCCTCATGGAATTTGAAAGCGGCATGAAAATAACGATTTCCCTCGGCCTTTCCGTTTACAGGGAAGGCGACTCCTATGACACCCTTTTAAAGCGTGCGGATGACTGCCTTTATGAAGCCAAGGGTCAAGGGCGCAACCGTGTTGTAAGTGATATTATAAACAATAAGATTATTTATGATTTCGGGTTGGAAGAGAAAAGATAATTCCAATTGACTGAGGTTTTATAAAGGTGTACTTTATTGATAAAAATAGGCAGTACAATAAGGAAAGAATCGTGAACAGATAAAGGAGCGATCATAAATGAAAAAAATATTAGTTGTTGTAGATTATCAAAATGACTTTGTAAACGGCAGCCTGGGATTTCCAAAAGCTGCTGCGCTTGAAAATAGAATTTACCAAAAAATCGAACAATACAAGCGAAACGGTGACGAAGTCGTGTTCACGTTTGACACGCATGATGAAAATTACTTACAAACGCAGGAAGGCATAAATCTACCGGTTCCGCATTGCATCAAAAATACACAAGGGTGGAATTTGTACGGTAAGATTTCCGACCTTTGTGATGAGACAACCAGGTGCTTTGAAAAAGTGACCTTTGGATCGCTGAAACTTGCTGAGTACCTTGCCAAAAATAAATATGATTGGGTTGAACTCGTTGGCGTTGTGTCCAACATCTGCGTGATATCCAATGCGGTGTTGGCAAAAGCTGCGTTGCCGCAAGCGAAAGTTATCGTGGATGCTTCCTGTACAGGCAGCAATGACGACAGCCTAAACCAAAAATCTTTCGATGTGATGCAGGGAATGCAAATAGAAGTCACTAACAGAGGATAGACCCCTTTGGCCACAAGGGAGCGACTATAACAGGTGGTTATGAATTGATTATAAAAAATTGACTGGGGGTAATTTGGATATGAAAACAAGAATCAATGGTAAAAACGGGGATGAACTCTCTATTTTAGGTTTTGGCTGCATGAGGCTGCCAACAAAAAACGGAGGAATTGATGAACCCCGAGCCATCAGTATGATCCATGAAGCAATCGAAAAAGGTGTGAATTATTTCGATACAGCATACATTTATCAAAATGGCAAAAGCGAATTGCTGCTGGGGAAGGCTTTGACAGGCGGCTATCGTGAACGGGTAAAAATCGCCACAAAACTTCCGCCGTTTCTGGTCAGCAAGCTCGAAAGTGCAAAAAAAATTATGGCGACTGAACTAATCAGGCTGCAAACTGACCACATCGATTATTATCTGCTGCATATGCTGACCGATAAACCGATGTTTGACCGGCTTGCTAAACTCGGCGTTATGGAATGGCTGGAAGAACTGAAGGCGGCGGGAACGGTTAAGAATATCGGATTTTCTTTTCATGGCAGCAAAGCAGATTTTGAGATGATTGTAAAAGCGTATCCGTGGGACTTCTGCCAAATACAATATAATTACATGGACGAGAATAATCAGGCGACAACATCCGGCCTGCAACTTGCCGCAAGTTTGAATATTCCGGTTGTTGTCATGGAGCCTTTACGGGGAGGAAAGCTTGTCACGCATCTGCCGGAGCAGGTAGAGAAAGCGTTTGCGGGTTATGACGCGAACCGGTCGCCTGCCGAATGGGCTCTGCGCTGGGTATGGAATCATCCCGAAGTCAACGTTGTGCTGTCGGGCATGAGCGATGAAGCGCAGGTTGCTGAAAATATCCGCATTGCCGGTGAGGCGGAGCCAAATTCACTTTCGAGCGAGGAATTGGGGGTGTTCGAGCAGGTCAAAAGCGAGATCAGGGAAAAGACAAAAATTCCCTGTACGGCCTGTGGTTATTGTATGCCCTGTCCTGCCGGAGTGGATATCCCCGGATGTTTCTCCTGTTACAACGATAAATATCTTATGGAGGATAAGTCGGTACGGTTTCGCTATATGCAGACTCTGGGAGCCATGTCGGTAAAGCCTGCGAACGCCTCGCAGTGCAAGTCTTGCGGCAAATGCGAAAGCCATTGCCCGCAAAAAATAGAAATCAGGAAAGAACTGAAAACGGTAAGTCATGAGATGGAGGGCGTATTTTATAAGCCCATCGTGGCAATTGCGCGAAAGATTATGAGAGTGAAATAAGAAGTCTATTATTCAGCTGTTTGACCATATAAGGATGTGCGTTTAAAATGAAATATTATGTTGTAGATGCTTTTGCAAGCCAACTGTTTAAAGGAAATCCCGCCGGCATTTGTTTGCTTGATGAATGGATAGATGATGCAACAATGCAAAACATAGCTTTTGAGAACAACTTAGCTGAAACGGCTTTTTTGGTTCAAAAAAATAATAGCTTTGAATTACGCTGGTTTACTCCCGAATGCGAAATAGATTTATGTGGGCATGCAACTTTAGCGAGTGCCTTTGTATTGATGAACCTTGTAGAGACATCGCAGGATGAAATAGTTTTTAATACAAGAAGCGGTAAACTGACAGTAAGTAGAGATAAAGAAAAATACAAAATGAATTTTCCATCCCGAAAGCCTGTTTTAACTGCTGTTCCAATGGGATTAGAAGCTGCGTTGGGTGCAACAATTATTGAAACATCTCTTTCAAGGGACTTGCTGGTATTAGTTGAGGATGAAGAAACTGTAAAAGACTTAAGACCAAATTTGGAATTACTAAAAGAGTTTGAAGATTATTTTGGAATTATCGTAACTGCAAAAGGTAGCAGCTGTGACTTCGTTTCCCGTTATTTCGCACCTAATTCCGGAATACCCGAAGATCCTGTTACGGGGTCTGCTCACTCGACACTCATACCTTTTTGGAGTGAACGTCTTCATAAAACAGAGATGATTGGTAGACAACTTTCCAAACGCGGTGGATGGTTGTATTGCAAGGATTGTGGAGATAGGGTGGAAATCAGCGGCGAAGCTAAACTGTATCTTTCAGGCGAAATAAAATTATGAGCATAATAACAGGATAAATGACTTACTTTTTATGCGACTTTTTGTAGAATTTCATCATAATATAACTTATTGTATAAAAAATAACCATAATAATGCCTGCGATAAGTCCGGATTCCTGTCCCGGGACAAACGGCATACTTACAATTGTAATGATCAAGGCAATGAAAACGCATAAGGAAGAATACGGATAACCCCACATCTGGCACTTTCCATCCGGAGGGCAACCGTTCTTTTTACGGAAGCGGATATGTGTTGCCATGATGACTGCATATGTGAAAAGCAGCGCAAATCCTCCTGAGCTTATCAGAAACAGATATACCCTTGGAAGCAGAAGACCAAAGCCAAGCCCTAAAAGCATAGCGAATCCCGAAAATAATATTCCGCGGTAGGGGACTTCATCTTTATCTTTCAACCAAACTGGAGCAAGATGTTCTTCGGCCAGTGAACGCATCATCCTCCCAAGTCCGAACATGGCTGCCAGCATGGTAGAGAGTATCGCTGTGATCAAAACCAGATTGATTGCGGTTCCTGCCCAACGGATTCCATGCCGATTCAGGGCAGCTACGAAAGGGCTCGTATCTTCGCTGATATCAGCGGTAGGAATAAGGGGGAGAAGTACGGCGGCAGAAATGATATAGAACCCCACAAGGCATAAAACGGTATATTTTATTGCTTTCGGAATTGTTTCCTTGGGGTTGGCCGCTTCCGAAGCAGCCAATCCGATGATTTCAAAGCCTGCATAGGCGAATATGACAATCAGCATACTTCCTGCAATGCCCTTTAAGCCGCCCGGCATCAGGGGCTCCCGAACCAATTCCCCGGCTCCGACTGCCGGATTCCCCGGAAACAATCCGGTTATTAACAGTACTGCTAAAATGATAAAAGAAACAATTGCGAATAGCTTGATAGCCGCAAGACCGCTTTCGAGCTTGCTTAGCTTGTTGGCCCCCAATAAATTCAGCAGTGTAACGCAAATAATAATGATGCTCCCTAATAGAGCAATGGGCATTTTAGGAATCCATTCGCGCACTAAAATAGATACGGCGGTGGCTTCACTGGACATAGCCAAAACCATTCCCGTCCAATACACCCATCCTACAACGAATCCCGTTCCCTGCCCAAAGGCTTGTGCCGCAAAGGTGCGAAAGGAACCGGTCGCTGGATTTGCCACGGTCATTTCTGACAGGGCAAAAAGGATAAAATAGACGAGGACGCCACCCAATATGAATGATATTAAAACAGAAGGGCCCGCGGCATGAATTGCCACCGACGAACCAAGAAAAAACGAACCGCCGATTACAGTTCCTAACGCCATCATTGTAAGCTGCCACGCGGACAGCCCTTTTTCTTTTTTCTGCATGATCTCATCTCCACATACCGAAAAATTATTTTTTATAATGCCTTTTCTGCTTCATGTATTAAAAACTCTGCCGAACAGAAGATTATCTTAATCGGCAGAGTTTTATTTATCTATAATTTAGCTTTGTTTTAATTCAAAGGACTGGCAGTCTGTGCACTGCACAACGGTAGGATTTGGTTCGTGTGTGCCTACGGTAATCGTGTCTAACGCGCAATATGCCTGACTGTCACAATGATTACTGCACTGCTGAACGGAACATTTAATGCTCTGGTTTGCTTTTGTTTTATCCATTATTCATAACCTCCCTTCCTTAGATTATTTTATCCACGAAACAAAAGAATATCAGCTGTTGCAAAAGAAAAATGTTCATTTTATTTTGCAAAAATGAGGTGTACGCGTATGATGAGGCACAGCACATAGAAATGAGTGTATCCTTGTTTGGGCAGGATATTCTGTGGGATGCTGATGGCCTCACATTTTTTTACAATTCAACACAAGCATAGTTTTTGTTCCGAATCCATGCGATTGGTGATATAATTAAAATATATATCTGTTTTATTTGAAAGAGTGGAAAAATAACAATGATTAAAATGAATAATTGCGGGATGACACATGGCGGGAAATTTCACGCGGATGATGTGTTTTCGTCGGCTCTGTTAAAGATAATCAATCCGGAAATCGAAATTATCCGTGGATTTCAAGTGCCGGAAAATTTTGATGGGTTGGTTTTTGATATTGGAAGCGGAAAATTTGACCATCATCAGGAGGGTGCCGAGGTACGGGACAACGGCGTGCCATACGCCGCGTTTGGCCTGCTGTGGCGGGAATTCGGGGAATCGCTCGTTGGCGCGGAGGACGCGGTTCTTTTTGATGAAAAATTTATTCAGGCAATTGATGAAGACGACAACACTGGGTGCGGCAATCCGCTTTCGCGTGTGATCGGCAAATGGAACCCGAGTTGGGACTCCGAAGAATCTTCCGACAACTGCTTCTGGGAAGCAGTCGCATTGGCGGAAACAATTCTGAAAAAAGAGTTTGAAAGTATTTTCAGCAGACAAAGAGCAAAGGGACTTGTAGAAGAAGCGCTGGCACATTCCAAAGACGGAATCGTGATTTTGCCTAAGTTTGCGCCGTGGCAGGGCGTGCTGATTCCTTCCGACGCGCAATTCGTTGTTTATCCGTCACTCCGGGGCGGCTTCAACGCGCAGGTGATTTCGGTTGACTTTGACACGAAAACGGCCAAATGCGATTTCCCTCAGGAATGGGCGGGTAAATCGGAGGCTGAACTTCAGAATCTTTCGGGGATAAAAACGCTCTCATTCTGCCACAACAATCGGTTCCTCATCTCGGCGGGTACGCTCGAAGACACCGTGAAAGCGTGCAAATCTTCGCTTGACGCTATCGTTTAATACAGTCAGGATGAAAAGGAGGTTAATCATTTGAAAAATAAAAAAGATGTGGACGGCTTAAAAAATAAAAAGGTGGACAAGCCCGTGCCTCGCACCTGCCAAACCTGCGAATTTAATGCGGAGGATATCTGCATCATACACGGTGAGGGCTATAAAGGAAGGGAAGCGAATACCTGCAATGACTGGGGAATCAGCTCACGGGCTTTTGCCAAGCAGGAAAAGCGGAACAAAAGGTAACCAATTATGAATCAACCGTTATCCGCAGTAATCTGCGTATTAAACTCGAAATATATTCATTCTTCGCTGGCACCGTGGTGCCTGCTGGCGGGAACAGATGCTTATTGCGAGAAAGGGATTACTGTAAAAATTATTGAAGGTACCATCAACGAACAAATCGAAAAGGTAGCACAGCGCATCGTTGCACAAAATCCACAAGTTATTGGATTTTGCTGTTATATCTGGAATATCACCGCGACGAAACAATTGATACGATTGGTAAAAAAACAACTTCCAAATGCGATTGTTATTTTGGGCGGGCCGGAAGTGAGCTATAACGCCGGTAGGCTGCTGCGTGAGGAATCGCTAATACAGTATGTTGTTTCAGGCGAAGGCGAAAGACCGTTCGCCCTTTTGCTCAACGCGATTTTCAAAGACGAGGGGGTGCAAAACATTCCCGGCGTGTGCTATCGTGACGGGGAACAGCCGGTTATCTCTCCGCCTTATATCTCTGCGGAAGAACCCCCAAGTCCCTATACACAAGCGTATCTTGATGCTCTAAAAGGACGTATAGCCTACCTTGAGACCAGCCGCGGCTGCCCGTACTCCTGCGCTTTCTGCCTTTCGGGGCGGTGCGGCGGTGCGCACTATTTTGATGTGGAACGAGCGAAAAAGGAGTTGCTGCTGCTTGCAAACAGCGGTACGCAAACCGTAAAGCTTGTTGACCGCACTTTTAATGCCAACCGGAAAAGGGCGAACGAATTGTTTGGTTATATTATCGAACACTACGGTACGGCGATTCCAGAAGGTGTGTGTTTTCATTTTGAAATAGCGGGAGATATTCTTGACGATGAAACAATCAGCCTGCTTGCCACAGCACCGATTGGTGCAATGCAGCTTGAAATCGGGCTGCAAAGCTTCAACGCTGAAACGCTTGCCGCCATCAACCGTAAAACCAATGTGGAACGTTTAAAAAGGAATATTCAACGTACTGTAGCCAATGCAAATATGCATATTCATATTGATCTGATTGCCGGACTGCCCTATGAAGATTTTCACAGTTTCACGGAAAGTTTTAACACGGCCTATGACCTTAAACCCAATATGCTGCAATTGGGCTTTTTAAAGTTGCTTTACGGAGCGCCCATGCGGGATAACCCGGAAGAGTACCCCTGTGAGTATGAACAGACGCCTCCATATGAGGTAACCAAAACATCGTGGCTTTCGTCCGAGGAACTGCTCAATCTGCATAATACAGAGGATGCCTTGGAACGTCTTTACAACAGCGGCCGTTTCCGGCGAACTTTGGAGTACCTGCTGAAGAATGGTGGTCAGTCGCCCTTTGACCTGTTTTATCAATTCGGGCAGTTTGCGGCCCGCAAAGGCACGGAAAGAATTCCGTTGGATGAATATACCGCGCTCGTATTTACTTATTTCAGCACACAAAGGGGGATAGACAAATCCGTTTTGCGTGACGTGATGGTGTGCGACCGACTTGCGACCATTTCCACGGGCAAACTTCCCGCTGCACTGCGTATTGAGGATGGAAATTTGAAAAACGCGGTGAAGGCGTTGGAACAGGAGGAAGCGACCCGCCCGAAGAAAGGGATTAAACGGGGCGTTGCTCTGCTGTATACGGAAAATTGCGCAGCTTATGCTGACTATGATAAAAAGAATCCCATCACAGGGGAGTACCCGCTTTTTAAGGTTCCAATGGTCGGTGGAGGAGATAAAATATGAGCTGTCTGGGAAATATCATTTGGTTTATTTTCGGCGGTCTCATTATGGGGCTTAGCTGGGTTGTTACCGGAGTTCTATGGTGTGTAACGATTGTAGGTATCCCAGTGGGAATGCAGTGCTTTAAATTTGCTGCACTGGCGTTCTCTCCGTTTGGTAAGGAAGTCTGCTACGGGGGAGGCGCAATTTCTTTCCTGTTGAATATTTTGTGGCTGATTTTCGGCGGTATCCCGTTGGCTTTGGAAGCTGCGGTTCTTGGCTTGCTGTTTTGCGTCACCATCATTGGGATTCCCTTTGGCATGCAATGCTTTAAAATTTCCAAATTGGCATTGATGCCGTTCGGAGCACTCGTATATTAATGGACTCGTCCGCCCGAACATAAAAGAAATCCTGCCCAACTCAGCCGGCAGGATTTCTTTCTATTTAAGTATTACAAATTGAAATTACGGCTCGGTCAGCAAATCAATTCCTCTTTGTTTATTCGAAATGTTTGCAACGTTCTACCGCCGATAGAACGGAATATGAAACAGCTGTTTGGTACTGACTTTTGTCATAAATGATGATATAATGTCAAAAAAAGGATGAGCAAAGAAAGGGGTGGCAGTTTCTGATGAAAAAAGTTTTAACGGGTATGATCATCCTAATGGTACTGTCATTCATATTTGTTGTATCCTATCCTGATTTGATCTTCAGCAAACCGTCTCCTACAGCGGAAAAGGGAACGATAAACCTTACACAATGGGATTTTTCGAAAAACGGTGCGGTAAAATTGAATGGGGAATGGGAGTTTTATGACGGACAGCTCCTCAGCCCGGCGGACTTTTACGGAAGAGGAACACAAAAGCCTGCATTAACCGGCTATGTTAATTTGACGTCCAGCAGGACATTGGACGGGAAAGACACGCCGAAGAGTCCGAAAGGAATACGAACCTATCGGCTTGTCATGAAAGTGAACCCCTCCCAGCAGGTGTTTGGACTCAGTGTTGACAACGTTAAAATGAGTAATCGTGTTTATGTAAACGGAGTTGTGCAGGGTCAAAGCGGGAATCCGGCTGAAGAAAACAAGGGCTATGCCCCGCTAAACTGCGCTTACGATTCCTATTTTCAAACAGAAGGAAATCAGGTTGAAATTTTGCTGCAGGTGGCAAATTTTGATTATCCTTTTCCCGGAACTCAATATAAAGTAGACTTTGGACTTCAAAAGGATATCGGCCTGATGTCGTCAGCTACTACTGCTATTGAGCTGGCCGGGGCTCTATTGAATTTGTTATTTGGGATTTTTTATTTGGGCATCTATTCCATTCGTAAGAAAGATAAAAGCTTTTTGTACTTTTCAATCCAATTTTTTGTTCTTTCTCTTATGGTTCTTGTCAATGGGAAAAAATTGATCTTACTTCTGCTGCCGGGTCTTTCCTTTGAACTGTTGGCTAAATTACAGCTTTTTACTGTTGTACTGATAACGATGCTGATGCCGATGATTGCAGTGGAAGTGCATGAGAATCTCTTGTCGGCTAAAATGATTCGGACTGCTACTATCATTGGTATCGCTTATTTGTTGTTTTGCCTGTTGCTTTCTTACTCTGTCTATGTGAATTTACATGGAGTAAGGGATGTCGTCGCGACCGGTATGTTGATTTTTATCGTAATACAATTAATTACGGCGAGTACAAAAGAAAATTATGGTACCCTGGGCAAAAGGGGAACCATAATGTTTGTATGCTCTACAGCTTGTTTGTGTATTTGCTTTGTAAATAATTTTTTATATGCATTTAGCTATGTACATACGAAGATGATAGGTTCTGTCGCCGCTTGCGGATTTACCATCATTACGGCGCTTACGTTGGGCTACCGATTTGTGCTGATGTATGAAAATATGGAAAAAATGGATAAGGTTAAGGATGAATTCATTGCGAAGACGTCCTATGAATTGAAAGCGCCCCTGTACGGAATTATCAATGTTGCAGAAACCATGATTAAAGAGAGCGGTGACCATTTAAATGAGAAGAACCTCAAAGATATTATTATTACAAAAAATATTGCTTTGCGATTATCCGGCATTGTCAATGATACCCTTGATGTGACCTTGCTGAAGAACGGACAGCTCAAGCTCAGTCTTTCTGTGATTGATATTAAGGTGTGTATCAACCTGATCATGGAGAGCGCGAAGTATATCATTCAAAAGAGGGAAATCACAATATTCAGCAGCATCACGGAATCGTGGCTGGTAAAAGCAGATGAAAATAGAGTAAGACAGATATTATACAATCTCATCAATTATTTCGTTCAAAAAATGAGCAGCGGGATTATCCGGATGAGCGCAGAAAAAAAGAATCATATGGTTTACTTAACGGTAGAAAGTACTGGCTATGAAGTTTTGAGGGAACAGGTCGAGGCGTTTAAGCCATATGAAACGCTTACCGTGGAAAGCGGCGGGTTGGAACTGTATATCACCCGCCAGCTGGTTGAACTGATGAACGGGACCATCTCTCTGGATGTGTCTGAAATAGGCGGCGGCAACCGTTTCATTTTTTCACTGCCTTGCGCAGGGGAAGATACCAACCTTCCGGTGTCGGAAAATCAAGAGGATATGAGCCACTTCATAGCCCAGCCGTCTATAACGTATCCGGAAGCAGAATACAACACAAAACATGAAATTACAGTTCTGATTGTAGACGATGAAGTATTTAATATTCAGTCCGCTTTAAATATTTTTCGCCGTGAAGGCTACAACGTTTTAATAGCCTATTCAGGGGAAGAAGCGCTAAGGAAAGTTGAAGATGAAAAAATTGATTTGATTTTATTGGATGTAATGATGCCGGGAATTTCCGGTATTGATGTCTGCAGAAAAATCAGGAAAAAATATTCTGTTATTGAACTGCCTATCCTGATATCCACCGTTAAAAATATGGACTACAATCTGTTTTTAGGTTTTGAGGCGGGTGCAAACGATTTTGTTACCAAACCGTTTGAAGAAGAAGAAATTATTGCGAGAACAAAAACGCTCATTTCACTGAAAAAAGCGATGGAGGACGCGGTGAAAAACGAACTGGCCTTTTTGCAGGCGCAAATCAAACCGCATTTTCTGTACAACGCAATCAATACAATGATTTCATTTTGCTACACGGACAGTGAAAAGGCGGCAAAGCTCCTTACCAACTTCAGCAAGTATTTAAGGTTGACCTTTGATGTTGACAATCATTTAATGATGATTCCGCTGAGCAGGGAGTTGGAAATGATAGCCGCTTATGTGGAGATAGAGAAAGCGCGGTTTGGGGATAAAATCAATATCGAGTATCACATTGACGAGGCGCTAATGGGTGAAATCATTCCACAGCTTTCGATTCAGCCCTTGGTGGAAAACGCTATTAAACATGGCTTGTGCAAAAAAGAAAAGGGCGGAAGAATTTTTGTTACTGTCGTAAAAAGAGAAGGAATCATCACAATTACCGTTCGGGACACAGGGGTGGGGATGTCTGCGCAAAAGCTGCAGGCGTTGAAAAATCCGGAGGTTAAAAACGAAGGAATCGGATTTTCAAATATCAGCAAACGGATCCGGAAGCTTCACAACGCGCACATGGAAATCGAGAGCACCGAAGGGGTCGGAACAGCAGTGACTATTACACTGAAAGCATAAATCTTCTTACAAGTGAAAGGAGTGCATACAATGCGGGCGATCATTATAGAAGATGAAAAACCAAGCATGGAACTGATGCAAATTATCATGAGCGGGAATCCCTATCTCGAAATTATAGGCTTGTTTTTCAGTGCGAAAGAGGCGTTGGAACGAATCAAAGAACTTGTGCCGGACGTCATTTTTTCAGATATAGAGCTTCCAGATATGAACGGGATGCAGTTGGCAAAGGCCGTGATGCATTTTAAAGAGAACATTCAAATCGTTTTTGTGACTGCGTATGAGAAGTACGCTGTGGATGCTTTTAAGGTGAATGCGGTCAATTATATATTGAAACCGATTACCGAAGAAGATTTGAATATCACCGTGAACAGGTTGCTGAAAAATTATAATGAACGAAAAAATGTTTTGCAAGCGAATAAAAAAAACAGAATATTTGTATTGGGTTGTTTTCAGATTTACGGTAATTCGTCCAAGGAGATGATTAAGTGGCCGACAGCGAAGGTGCAGGAACTGTTTGCTTGTTTTGTCTATCAATGGGGCAAAGAGGTCGACAAATGGAAGCTCTGCGACATTCTTTGGCCGGAATCACCTCCTAAAAAAGCAGAGCATAACCTGCACAGCGCGGTATACCGGCTTAAATCGGTTTTGAGAGAGGCAGGGATTGAAGAGACCCTTGTCTGCAAGGCTGGAAAGTATACCCTGAATATGGAACAATTTACTTCCGATGTTTGGGAACTTAAAAAATTGATTGACAATACTCCTTTGGTGAATGACGGGAACGTGGAAAATTATGACAGGACGCTTTCCCTTTACCGGGGTGCACTTTTTGGCAATGAGGATTATGCATGGGCAGAGGAAATGCGGGAGAGGATAGAACGCGACTATTTGGAAAGTATGAAGAGTGTGGCTGCCTATTACGTGACAAAAAAATCCTATGTTCAGGCAGAAAAATATTTGAGGGCAGCGATAGAAAAAGATCCCGCCGATGAAGAAGCCGTCGCATTGATGATGAATGTGTGCTACCATCTTGGTGATAAAATAGGACTTGTCGGTTCCTATAAAAATTTGCGGCATTATTTAAAACAAGAATTTGGGGTTACCCCCAACGAATCCACGGGCAAGCTTTTCCACTCTTTATTTCAGGGACTATAATGAAAGACCGTTTTGGCGTTGAGCCAGGACGGTTTTTATGTTTTTGTGAGAAATTTGTGAGAAATAGATTGTAATATAAAATCAGCAAAGGTATAACCTCATTTTACTGGGAAGTGACGACCTATATATTGCATTTGGGCACTATGTATAGTGAGAACTTATCGTGCACCCGGCCCGGTTTGCAATGAAAGAGGTTATTTACAATAAAAATTCAACAAAGGAGAAAATGAAAATGAAAAAATTTAGTTTATCAGCAGTTGCGCTGCTTCTGTCCGCTCTTTTTGTGTTTTCTGCCTTTACGCCGGTAGCAAAGGCGGAAGGGGAAACAGATAATTTTTCCAGTAACTATGTTACAGGCGCTGTATTGGCCGTCAAAGACAGCAGTGATCAGTGGATCGATGTGTCACCGGACAGCGGTAATATTCCGGCGAAGGCAGATGTCAGGATTCGTTACGCATTTAATATTCCGGATGCAGATACAGAAGGTGACACTGCGCCTGTTAAGGCAGGTACGGTACGGTATTTGCAGCTTCCTTCAGATTTCGCGGTTACGTCATCGATTCCTTCAACCCCAATTCAGGTTGACGGCCAGACCGTTGCTAACTTCACTGCAAGCACCAGTGGGTTGATTACAATAACCTTTACGGACAAGGTGGCCGGCGGCATAGACCAAGGCTGGCTTGAAGTAACGAGCAATTTAAAAAAAGAGATACAGGACGCAGGCGGTGAGCATACCATTGATTTTCAGACCAATGCGGGAGTTATCAACTATAAAATTATAGTTGATAAAGATGAGCCTGCACCGGTTCAGACTTCAATCGTTAAATCAGGTAAGCTTGTGAATGGAAACGCGATTAACTGGACAATAACTGTTAATAAAGAAAATGCAAGTTTACAAAATGTTGTTGTGACCGACGCAATACCGACCGGCACTACGTTAGTGGGAACCTCCGTACATGTGGACGGTAAAGCTCCTGCAGACGGAGGTTACAGTTTGAGCGAACCAGATATGACATTCACTTTGGGAAACATCAGTAAACAGACCGTAATTACTTATCAGACGACCGTTGACGAAGCGACTTTTGATTCAACGGAAGGCGGCAAAGTCGCTGTTTCCAATACTGCGGATATGGACTATGCTGTAAATAACGTTCCCGCGGCAACACTATCCAGTACCGCCACAGTCGATGTGGCAACAGACTGGATTAAAAAAAGCGGATCAGCTGACGCTGCCAACAATCGAATCCTATGGACAATAACAGTAAATAATAACAATCGCACAATACCGGCCGGCACCGATTTAGTTGTGACCGACACACTTCCTGAAGGACTTACATTAGATACATCCTCTGTAAAACTGGGAGGCGCCGGCGTTTCACCAGGAAGCAGTGGGGAGGTCGGAAAATTCACTTACGATGCGGCCTCACGTAAGTTTACCTATACTTTTGATACCACCGGTGAGATCACGAACGTGAAAACCATCACCTTCTATACGAATGTTCTTCCGAATGATACCACTGCAACACAAACATTTAAAAACAGCGCGACTTTGAACGATGGAGGAACTGATTATAATTCCGGAGAGATAGGAGTCGGTATTGGCCGAAGCTTGATTAATAAAAGCGGCAGCTATGATTCCCGAAGCCACACCATTACATGGACGATTTTAGTCAACCGCAATGAAACCACACTTAATAATGTGGTAGTAACGGATACGATTTCCTCCGACCCAAATCAGGAGTTTGTGGCAGATTCGGTTAAGCTGAATGGCAATCTAATTCCTAAATCGGGTGCTTCACCGAGCTATACTTATGACGCTGACGGAAAACTCTTAACTTTTACATTAGGAAACATTACAGCAAAGCAAGTCATTACTTTTCAGACGACAGTCACCGATAAAAATGATTATGCTACGAACCAAGGTGGAAAAAATTACAATAATTTGGCCCACCTAGTATATGACGGATCGCCTTCAAATCTTGACGCGAGTGCGACAGTGAAGGTCACAAGTCAAGTGCTTCAAAAAAGTTTTGTCAGTTACAACTATACTACACGTGAACTGACGTGGAAAATAATCGCAAATCAGAACCGTATGCCAATGCAGGGCGGCGTGATAACAGATGTGATTGGCGCGGATCAAAAATTTGTAAAGATTGTTTCTGTCAGGGAGGAAAATGAAAACGGAAGTTGGCCGGCTGTTTCATTACCTGCTGCTGCTGATTGGAACTATAATGCGGGCAGCAAAACACTCACGTATCATCTTCCGAATCCTTTAAATCATCAGTATGAAATTATCTTTACGACGGAGTTTACCGCACTTGATAAATTTCAGGAAAATAAGGACGTTGCGAATGTCAGCAATACCGCTGCCTTACAAGTTACGGAATCTGGTATTCCTCAGGTAGCCAGTACCGCGGGCACAACGCTCAAAAACACAGTCATTAATAAGACAGGAACGCAGGTGTCGGGTGCGAACTATATCAATTGGACTGTTCAAATTAACAGCAACAGTTTGAATTTAAGCAACATTGTTATTGAAGACCACTTACAGGAAGGCTTGACGCTTGACACGGATTCCATAAAGCTATACAAGATGAATGTGAACAGTGCAACAGGTGCGTTGACCAAAGGGGATTTGGCTGCTGCGTCAATGTACAGTATTGGTTATGCAAATGATTTATTCAGCATTAAATTTCTGAAGCCTCTGGATGGACCCTACCAGCTGGAATTTGGAACCGATGTGGAACTCACCCAAAGCGGAACGATATCCAATACCGCTAATTTTAAAGGTACGGCAACTGTACAAAATTCCGATCCGGTTGAATTGAGCTACCGCTATTATTCTGCGGCGGGCGGCGGCACAAGGGGCAGTCAGGTTTGGGTAACCAAAACGGATGCGGGTGACGCTTCCCTTAAATTATCCGGAGCAATATTTGAACTATTCGACCAGAACAAAAATCCGATGAATCCGGTTAGAACGGCGACAACGGATGAAAGCGGATTGGCTAAGTTTAAAGGTCTTACGGCTGGCACATACTTTGCGCGCGAAATCACTGCACCAACAGGCTATCAGCTGAACAATAGTTATTTTACAGTGACAGTTGGCGGTGAACAGCCGGTAATTGGAAATTTGACGATTACAAATACCAAGAAGCCCACCGGTGGCGGTGGCGGCGGCAACCCGGGCGGCGGAACGAGCAGCAGTGAAGTGAGCAGTGTTGCTTCAAGCACGAGCAGTATCACATCCTCAACATCATCCGTCCCCAACGAAAACATCGGGGATGGCAGCGGACCGCTCGCGGGCGCAAGTTCCAAGCCGAATGAAAACATCGGCGACGATAATGTTGGCAAAGCGGGTGGCAACCCGAAAACCGGCGAGAGTAACACCTATCTGCCAATTATCATTTCCTTGATGCTTGCGGCAGCCATCGTATTGATTCTCGGCACTTACCGCAGCAGGCGCAGTAAAAAAGTTTCATAAATGCTGATACACAGCAATACCGACCGCGCGACCTTACAAGGGCCGTGCGGTTTTTTGTGCCCCTTTTCTCCGTGAACTCCTGCCTTCCTCACCGAGTAAGGTGCGACGCGCCGGAGGGAATTCGTTCCTCTTTCCAAGCTACACAAGAATATACAATTAATTACAACATCTGCTATTCATTCACATAACCAAATGCTCTATAATTTGGTTGGAATCTGAATTAGGGGAGAGTTGCATGAATGAAATATGGCTTTTTTGACGATAAACATAAAGAATACGTTATTGATAAAGTGAATACGCCCGCTCCGTGGACCAATTATATCGGCGTGAACGATATGTGCGCTGTTTTGAGCCAGACTGCGGGCGGATATGTTTTTTACAAATCACCGCAGTACCATCGTATTACACGTTTTCGTCCCAATGCACCGATTGAACGCCCGGGTCATTATGTGTATCTGCGCGACGACGATACCGGGGAGTACTGGAGCATCTCGTGGCAGCCTGTTGCCAAAGATTTAAAAAAAGCAAAGTACGAATGCCGGCATGGCCTGTCATACTCAAAATTCAGCTGCGACTATCAGAACATTGGCGCACAGCAAACGGTTTTTATTCCACTAAACGAGCCGGTTGAGCTGTGGGATGTCAAACTGAAAAATAAAGGAAATACCCCGCGCCGCCTCAGTGTGTATTCCTATCTTGAATTCTCATTCCACCATATTGATATGGATAATCAAAATTTTCAAATGAGTTTGTACGCGTCGGGTTCAAGCTATGAGGACGGCATTATTGAAAATGACCTTTATTATGAGGAACAAGGTTACCAGTGGTTCACTTCTAACTTTCAGCCCGACGGCTTTGACTGCCTGCGCGACAGCTTTCTTGGTACATATCGCGACGAAAGCAACCCAATTGCTGTGGAAACAGGAAAATGTTCCGGCAGCTTTGAAAAGACAGGCAACCACTGCGCCGCTCTGCAAAAGAAAGTGATTTTACAGCCCGATGAAGAAATCAGGCTTGCCTTTATGTTGGGTGAGGGAAAACGCAGCGCGGCTGTACCGGTGAGGAAGAAATATTCCAATCCTGCCAATATTGATCAGGCGTTTGCCGCTTTAGCCGATTTTTGGAGCGAAAAATTGAGTAAGCTGCAAGTGAATACGCCGAATCAGGGCATGAACACCTCGCTCAATATTTGGAATCTTTATCAATCTGAAGTCAACATTATGTTTTCCCGATTTGCTTCCTTCATTGAAGTGGGCGGCAGAACGGGGCTTGGCTACCGTGATACTTCGCAGGACGCAATGACAATTCCGCATTCCAATCCTGTAAAATGCAGAAAGCGCATCATTGAGCTTTTGCGCGGTTTAACAAAGGAAGGCTACGGACTGCACTTATTTCAGCCGGAATGGTTTGACCCGGAATTGCAGGGAAAGCAGCAGACCTTCAAATCTCCGACGGTTGTTCCCACGCCCAGCCGCTCCGATATGATTCACGGAATTAAAGACGCCTGCTCGGACGACGCGCTTTGGCTGATTGCCGCAATTAGCGAGTATATTAAAGAAACAGCGGAGTTTTCTCTTTTAGACGAAGTAGTTACCTATGCCGACGGCGGTGAAGATACCGTATATCAGCATATGATGCATATTCTTGATTTTTCCGACAGGCAGGTTGGCTCAACAGGAATCTGCAAAGGACTGCGTGCCGACTGGAACGACTGCCTCAATTTGGGCGGCGGAGAAAGCGCAATGGTTTCGTTCCTGCATTATTGGGCCATTCAGCATTTTCTTGCGCTATCCCGCTTTGCCGGGAAAAACGAGGAAGTGAAAAAATACGAAGCGATGGCAGCAAAAGTGAAAAAGGCGTGCAACGACAACCTCTGGGATGGAGAATGGTATATCCGTGGGATTACGGCCAGCGGCAGAAAGATCGGTACCCACATGGATGAAGAAGGAAAAGTACACATGGAATCCAACACATGGGCGGTTTTTTCCGGTGTGGCTGACCCCGACCGTGCAATGAAAGCGATGGATTCCGTTGACAAATATCTCTATACCCAATACGGTTTGATGCTCAATGCACCGTCCTATACAAAGAATGATGATGAAATCGGATTTGTCACACGGGTTTACCCCGGTGTAAAGGAGAATGGCTCTATTTTCAGCCATCCGAATCCGTGGGCGTGGTGCGCGGAAGCAACACTTGGCCGCGGGGACAGAGCGATGAAGTTTTACGACGCGTTGCTGCCCTACAATCAAAATGATAAAATTGAGGTTCGCGAAGCCGAACCGTATGCGTACTGCCAGTTTGTGATGGGAAAAGATCATACCGCTTTTGGACGGGCGCGGCATCCGTTTATGACAGGCTCCGGAGGCTGGGCGTATTTTGCCGCGACAAGGTATATGCTCGGTGTGCGTCCGGATTTCGACAGCTTGGTCATTGACCCGTGCATACCAAAGGATTGGAGCGATTTTGACGTTACCCGCGTTTGGCGCGGTGCGGATTATCATATCCATGTCGTCAACCCCGACCATGTCAGTAAAGGGGTCAAAACAATTGAACTGGACGGTCAGAAAATTTCCGGGAATGTACCGGCGCAGGTCGCCGGTACACAGCATGAGGTGCAGGTTGTCATGGGGTAACGGCACCGCCGCTTTCCGTACAGAGCGGCTCCTGTAGTGTGCGGAGGAAGGTGTGTAATATGATTAAATTTGGAACTGGCGGTTGGCGCGCGATTATCGGCGATGAGTTCACCAAAGCGAACGTACAGCTGTTAACAGCCGCGATTGCCAAAAAATTAATTGATGAAGACAAAACGCTAAGTGGATTTGTCATTGGGTACGACAGGCGGTTTCTGTCAGAGGAAGCAACCAAGTGGGCAGCGGAGGTCATGGCAGGGGAAGGTATTCTGTGCCGCGTGATTAACAGGGAAGCGCCGACTCCCTTAATCATGTTTACCGTGAAATATTATGACCTGCATTACGGGATGGCGGTGACTGCCAGCCATAATCCGGCAATTTATAACGGAATCAAGGTATTCATGAAAAATGGACGAGACGCCGATGAAATTTTGACCGGCGAACTTGAGCAATACATGAAAAATATCAATCCGTCCGACATCAAGGTGATTCCCTACGAGGACGGCGTAAAAAACGGAATGATTCAAATCATAGACCCGATGAATCAATATATTGACAGCATTATTCGTTCGATCAATATGGATGCAATCCGCAGCCGCAACCTGAAAATTGCCCTTGACCCGATGTACGGTGTAAGCAAGACGGCGCTGCAAACCATTCTGCTGACCGCCCGCTGCGAGGTAGATGTCATCCATGAGCGCCGTGACGCGTTGTTTGGCGGCAGGCTCCCCGCACCGAACAGCAAAACTCTATCCTCGCTGATGAACTATGTCGAAGAAAATCACTGTGATATCGGCATTGCGACCGATGGTGACGCGGACCGACTTGGCGTTATTGACGACAAGGCAGAGTTCCTGCACCCCAATAAAATTCTGGTTTTGCTCTATTATTACCTAATGAAAGTCAAGGGCTGGCACGGCGCGGCGGTGCGTAACATTGCAACCACACACCTGCTTGACCGGATTGCCGAGGATTTCGGTGAAACCTGCTATGAAGTGCCGGTGGGATTTAAATATATATCCTCAAAAATGGTGGAAACGAATGCGATTATCGGCGGGGAATCCTCCGGCGGCCTTACGGTTCGCGGCCATATTCAGGGCAAAGACGGTATTTACGCAGCCGCACTGTTGGTTGAAATGATTGCAACCACAGGACGAAAGCTTTCTGAAATTTACTCCGAAATTACAGATCAGTATGGAACCTATGAAATGGATGAGTGTGATTTTACTTTTTCACAGGAAGTGAAAGATGAAATCACCTCAATTTTACTGGAAGATAAGCTGCTGCCCGAATTTCCTTTTGAAATTGAAAAGGTTTCCTATATGGATGGGTGCAAGGTTTACTTCAAAAATAAAGGGTGGATTATCGCCCGCTTTTCAGGCACCGAGCCATTGCTGCGCATTTTCTGCGAGATGCCGACAATGAAAGCCGCGCAGGCGGCAAGTGAGGTCTTAATACAATTTCTACATCTTTCATAATTCCTCTTTCATGAAGGCAGCTGCGAAATGCAACTGCCTTTTTGATTAAAAATATGGTATAATTTGCTCAATAATATGGCGAAAAACGATGACAGATGCGGAGGAATCGGGATGAAAAAAACGGCAGGGGAAAAAACGCACGGTGGGATTTCATTAAAATGGGGGTTGATCAGTATTATTGTGGCTTGCTGGATTCTGCCGATTTCCATTATCAGCGTTGTCACAGGGTATTATATTACTCATAATATCAACGACCAGATTGCGGGAACCATTACATCGTCCGCAAATAATTCGGTAAGAATCGCAGTCAACCGAATGGATACCGCGATTTCCTCCTCGCGGTACGCTTCCTACAATCCGACAATTAAAGACGCATACAGCAGTTTTCATCAAACAAAGGATGTCAATGCGCTGTATGACCGGATTACTGCATTTTTATCGCAGCAGTATAAATATGATGACAAATTTTTGATTACCACGCTGTATTTCAACGACGAACCAAGCAACATTTACTATACTTTTAACGTTGCGTACAATGCAACGTTCGGTGTGCGTGAATACCGCGACCATGTACATGAAATGGTGCAGAAGTTAGCGGCAACATTGGGAACAGACATTGGGTTTTTGAATGTGGACGGGCGGATTTATATGGTCAGAAATATTCTCGGCAGCGATTACAAGCCCTATGCGGTGCTGACAATGCAGCTCAATACGGCAAGTATGTTTGCCAGCATCAAAAATGTTGTGTGGGAAACGGATACGACAATCTGGCTGAACTCCACACCTGTTGTTCTGAACGGCACACAGTTTAGCCCGCAGAAGCTTGGAATCACTTTTCCCGAAGGCAGTAAAACGCTGCAAAACGGAAACAACCACTTCTTAATCTCCGGAATGAATCAGGGCGCGGCCTACAATTTTTCATATATCATCGGTGTAGACAGCTCGCCGTTGGTTCAGGAACTGTCGGGTTTTAAAAACACACTTGTATGGATGATGATTTTCATGCTGCCGCTGCTGGGCATTGTAGTTTGGTTTTTCTCCCGCAATGTGTCCCGCCCGATTGACCGGCTGATTGTAGAGGCAAAAAATATAGAAGAAGGAAATTTTGGCGTGCAGGTTACTGATCAGTTTCACAATCTGGAATTCCGGTATCTTACCGATGCGTTTAACAGCATGTCGTATAAGCTGAAATATCAGTTTGACAGGATTTACAAGGAGGAGCTGGCGCTGCGTGACGCGCGCATTATGGCACTGCAATCCCAAATTAACCCGCATTTTTTAAACAACACGCTTGAAATCATCAACTGGGAGGCACGGCTTTCCGACAATGTCAAGGTTTCGCGCATGATTGAAGCGCTTTCCACTATGCTGGACGCGGCGCTTGACCGAAAGGGCAAGCCAATTGTCCACGTTTCCGAGGAGATGATGTATGTGGACGCTTATTTATACATTATTTCAGAACGGCTCGGCAAGCGGCTGACCGTCAAAAAGGAAATTGACCCGGCGCTTTTGGACTTGTATGTTCCCCGTCTGGTGCTGCAGCCGATTATTGAAAACGCGGTGGAACACGGAATTCAGCCCCAGCAAAAAGGGGTTATCAGCATCCGTATCTATCGGGAGGAAAACAATCTGATTTTTGAGGTTGAAAACGACGGCGTGATGACGCCGGAGGATGAGAAGCGGATTGAACGACTGCTTTCGGATGATTACGACGCGGCAAATGAAAGCGCAAACAGCCTTGGAATACGCAACGTGAATCAACGATTGAAGATCATTTATGGTGAAAACAGCGGGCTTACAATTAAAATTAACAGGAAAGGCCACGCAGTTTCCAGGATTATTATCGCTATTGACCAATCCAAACAATAATATACAACAAATGGCAAGACTGTCTATTATGTTTTTTCGGGAGTCAGTGTAATATAGTAGCAAGAAGTCCATGGAGTATCATCAAAAATTTATGGAGGTTAAATCATGAAAAGAGTAATTGCGTTAGTTCTTGCAATGACACTTTGCGGCGCAATGTTTGCCGGCTGTCAGAGCACACCGGCGGCGAGTACTGCATCAAAAGCATCGGAAGCTTCTCAAAGCGCGGCGGCTTCTGAACCGGCCAAGCCAGCAGAGATCACAGTCGTAACATCATACGGCGGAGACGACGGCAACAGAGCAAATTATGAAAAAGCGTATAAAGCTTATGAAACAGCCACCGGAAATACGGTCAAGGATGCATCCGGCACTTCCAACGAAGAGTGGAAATCCAAAATAATGGCTGACTTTGAAACAGGTGCGGAGCCTGATGTGCTTTTCTATTTCAACGGAGTTGACGCAAACAAACTCGTTCAAGGCGGCAAGGTCGTCAGCTTGGATGAAATCCGTAAAGTATATCCGGATTACGCAAGCAACATGAGGGATGATCTGATGGTCGCTTCTCCTGCCGACAACAAAGTCTATTCCGTTCCTGTGAATGGCTACTGGGAAGGCTTATATGTCAACAAGAAAGTTTTGAAAGCCTCCGGCGTTGAAGTTCCCGGTGCAAATTACACATGGGACCAATTCCTGAAGGATTGCGAAACCATTAAAGCAAAAGGTTATACCCCGATTGCTTGCTCTTTGCAGGAAGTTCCTCACTATTGGTTTGAATTTACGGTGTTCAATCATGATACCGTGGTAACTCATACAAAGCTGCCTGCTGCTTCCAGTGACGCAACCGGTAAAGAATGGGCCGCAGGTCTCAATGATATTAAAACACTTTATTCAAAAGGCTATTTCCCGAAAAACACAACAACCGCAACTGATGCGGAAACCTTCCAGTTGATGGCTGACGACAAAGCGGCGTTTGCAATTGACGGTTCCTGGAAAATCGGTTGGTTCCAACAGAATGCAAAGAGCATTGATGATTTTACCGTTACATATGTTCCGGCTGCCAATCAGAGAAAAGCAACCGATATTATCGGCGGTCTCTCGATGGGTTATTACATTACCAAAAAAGCATGGGATGATCCTGCAAAACAAAAGGCCTGTGTCGATTTTGTAAAGGCAATGACAACGGATGAAGTTGTCTCCACCTTTGGTGCAACAGCGGTTACTGCATTAAAGAACGGAACAACAGCTCCTTCCGATGCAGATTCCCTTGTAAAGGCCGCGCTTGCCATGACAAAGGGCGCAACCGGAATTGCTCCAGCTGCACAGGATGGCCTAAATCAAACCGCGCGCACCGCACTGTTTGCCGATATTAAGAATGTCGCGACCGGCAAAACAACCGCTGAAAAAGCAATTGATGCCTGCTTAGCAATAAAGGGTTAATTTCATACTGATTTTCCTATTTTCCTAATGAATGTTCATG
>Ga0183100_1000584_pt1 | contig 26485 bp, 20 predicted proteins | sample Biomet2_FD_127789 | JGI IMG/M metagenome (GOLD analysis project Ga0183100, IMG submission 127789) | Microbial communities from bioreactor (seeded with anoxic lake sediment) at LBNL, California, USA - Biofuel metagenome 2 | ecosystem: Engineered > Bioreactor > Anaerobic > Unclassified ...
ACTTATATCAGAATTATTAATATTTGAGTCAAGTATTTTTAGGACGATACACACTCTAAGAATTTTTGAAAACAAGCGTCACGTGTCACTTTTTGTACTTAACTCTCTATGGGAGCATAACTTACAGCAGTGACGCTACAGTGACGCCAGTGACACGTATGGCGTTAAATTTTGTAAACTGAAATCCAAAAGATTATTTAATCTGCTGTAAGCGTGTATGTTAAACTATATCCGTACGGCCTGCACTTTTTGGCCATTTTGGCCCTTTTTTTGAAAAAATGCAATTTGTTCGTGGAACAAACCCTCAAAAAACACCGGTTTTGATCCCATTTGTGCATTTGAATTGAATCTGGAATGCATTTTTTCGTAGTTTTTGACCTAAAATGATCTGTTTTGACAGTATGAAAAAGATGTTTTTCAAGTTGTCTGATAAAAGTTTTTTCTTTTGGAACCTCTCTGTTGTCGGCTTTATTTCTTTATGTAAATTGTAAGATCTTCTTTTATAAAAATAAATGCCCTTATTTGTTTAATTTTTATATCTTTGCTAATCAATGGAACTAAATATGACCTACAAGAATGGAACAGAAACGAAATCTTTTATTATTCCTATTATTGGTGGAATTGTTTTTTTCTTCAAACGTGATGCGTGCCGAAAATATACTATTTCATCAGGGAAAATTTGCCAATGAATGGACTTTTAATCTGATCAATCTTAGTAGCGTGATGCGTTCATTGCTTTATCTTGAGGGGGATTCTGCTTTGTGTCTTGAGTCAGGTGGGGACCCCGTGAAAATGGGATATGAGGTTTTATCCAGACATCGAGCTATTCATTCTAAAATTTTGATATCTATTCGTTATAAAACCTACCAATGTCGCAAAATCAATTTAATTATAACTCGGAAGAATGATTGTCGTACAAGTTTAAAAGCAGACACCATAAAATTAAAACCCTCAGTAGGATGGATATCTGTAAAACGATATATAAAGGTTCATGAACCCCAATTATTGAACGTCTCTATTGAAGTTGAAAGAATGAACGGTTGTTGGGGTAAATTGTGGCTTTCTGATATCAGTATTCCCCGGGAGACATTGACTCCTGCGGACTCGACTTTGATAGATTACACTTTTGCATCATTGAGGAGTGACATAAAATGTTGGTCAGGTTCTCACTGGAATCAATTCCCCTTTATGCAAAAGACCATTTTGGGAATTGGCGAAACATCTCATGGTACTCAAGAGATGGGAGATATTGCCATTTCTATAATGAAAGAAAGAATACAAAAGAATAACTGTTAACTAGTATGTTTTGAATGGCCCATAGAGTGCGCCCTGTATATCAACAGATTCATTTTAGGAGATTCTAACTTTCAATTGGAAGATATATCAAAGGAAGTTGATCATGCACTCTGTTCAAAGTCCTCATTTTTTTCATTTTTGGGATGGCTGAGATTTTATAATTCAAACCATTTGAAGAAAGTATCTTTTTGTGGGATGGACTTTGAACCTTTGAGTATTCAGAGTTTTTCTGATCTGTATAAATTCTTTAATTGTCTGAACAAGGGGAGAAATATACCCGGAGTGGATTCCATTTGTTTGTCTTTGTTGTCTTCAGAAATTCCGGCAAAGAAAATAGCCCGTCAGATTTTTGACAACAAGGGATTGGATTCTTTTTTGAATCCCGAAGAAAAAAAGTTTATCGGTCAAAGTCTAAAACTTGCAGACTATAGTGAGGACATCGTGAAACGACTGGTAGATCGGGAGCATGCATTTTATGATAATTTTATCATAGGAGCCGACAGTCTTATAAAATTGGGGCAGAGAGCTACACTTTATGCTCATTTTGAGCATCTGAATTATGTGAACAAAATTCGTTCTTCAGCTGTTAATGCCGGTTACTATTTTAGAAACAAATACAAGGATAATTATTCCTGTGTGGGTCTACTGACATCAAAAGGAACGATCACACACTTAGACTTTAATATGAAAAATGATAGTATTAAACCAATCGAAGTTGAGCTTCGAAAGACTCCTCCATTTAGTTTGGAATCGGAGCTCGGTAAACTAGTCTTAGATTCTCTTTATTTACCTACGGAGAACATGGATTGCTCATTTTATTCTTCGTGTAGAATGACCGGACAAATGACATTATCTGTCAACGATCAATTAGTATTTCCAATCAATCCCAAATCAAGAGCTGACGGTTTTATTTATCTGAAACAAGTTCATGCTATGAAAAAAGAAAAAACGAAAGACACCGATATGGAATTATTAAAGGGCCACAGGAATAGACTGTGAGGGTAACAGTAATAAGAGGTTAGACGATCGGCAAACTCAGGCCTGTGATTTTGCGGTAAAGATCAAGGGCGTATACGTCCGTCATGCCGGAAATAAAGTCAATCATACCCATGATGCGGTCTTCAAGAGCGGTGTGACGAATTTGATACTGACTGGGTACACGGTCGAGCAGCAAGCGGCTATAGGATTTTTCAGGTTCCAGAACGGCTTCAGTCATGAGGTCAAGCAGCATGTTGATGATACGGTAACCGGCGAGTTCGATGTCCAAAACTTCGCGAGCCTTATAGATGTGTGCTTTAGCGTAGTCGGCGCAGGCATGGAAGGCACCGTAACATTCAGACGAAGTATGTTCGATCAGAGAACCTGAGAATTGTCCGCTCATAATTTCCTCTTCATGGAGAATAAATGCTTTGATGCATTCCTGTTCAATGAGGTTAATGACGCAAGAACGCAGATAAATGATACGTTCATTGGGATCAGTCACATTGGGGTAGGCTTGCTGGAGGCGACGGCGTTCTTCTCCACTAAAAAAATCGAGTAACAGGTCGGACGTTTGTTTGGTTGTGAGGATATGAAGTTTGTGGGCATCCTCGATATCCATGATTTCATAGCAGATGTCGTCTGCTGCTTCTACAAAATAGGTTAGTGGATAACGGGCGTAGCTGATATGATTGAATTCGTGGTGAAGTGGAATGAGGCCTAATTGTTGTGCTATTTTTTCAAAATAGGGGGTCTCGGTCTTAAAGAATCCGAATTTTGATTTTCCTCCTGACATCAGAGAGGTGTACGGGTATTTTACGATAGCAGCCAATACACTGTAAGTCATGACGTAACCTCCAGCGCGGCGACCTTCGTATTGATGAGTGAGCAGACGAAACGCATTGGCATTGCCGTCAAAATGAATCAGGTCATTCCAAAGCCATTCTGTTATTTCTTCACCACATTGCTGGTTAAGTAAATTTTTGACTTTCAGTCCTTTCCCTTCTGAAAAATAGGAAGAAATAGCGCGCTCGCCGGAATGACCGAAGGGCGGGTTGCCCAAGTCGTGGGCTAAACAGGCTGTGGACACGATGGGCCCGAGCATCGAAATGACGGAATTGTTGAGGTCTGGGTGACGGCGAACCAATTCGCGTGCGGCGTCGTTACCCAGAGAGCGCCCAACGCTGGAAACTTCCAAGCTATGGGTGAGACGGTTGTGAACAAATATGCTCCCGGGGAGAGGAAACACCTGTGTCTTGTTTTGAAGTCTGCGAAAAGGGGAAGAAAAAATCAGACGGTCGTAATCGCGTTGAAATTCCGTGCGATATTCTGCCATTTCATGCTGGTTGTTTTCGCGTCCAAAGCGTCGAGAGGATATGAGTTGCTGCCAGTTCATGGAGCGTTTATCGTTGTTCACCATTGTATTTATTTGGATAATGTTGCGAAAATACGGATTTATTTCGGGGCAAAAAAATGTTTTGTAGAGAATAGGGTTATCAAGCGAAGACGTGTGTTTTAAAAACGTGATGGTGTTTCCTATTTTTGAAAATCTGAAAGAGTTGAAAAATGGTTTTGTGCTTACTCGGAAGGTGGGCCTATTTTGGTGAAGTATGAGATTGTTGGGGAGGAGAAAAATAGAAGGACTGAAAGCGTGTGAATGGAAAATATGTTGCAAAAAAACTAAAACCGAAGACGGAGAAAGAAATGTGTAGGTTTGGATGTGAAAACTGTGGATAAGTTTTTGTACTTTTGCAACAATAAAAGGTCGTCATGAAAGTAGAAATTATCAATCACTCACACCATGAGTTACCAGCTTATGCTACCGACGGTAGTGCGGGAATGGATTTGCGTGCTAATTTGGATGAAAAAATCGTATTGAAACCTTTGGCTCGCTATTTGGTACCTACGGGCTTATTTATTTCGTTACCTCAAGGTTATGAAGCACAAGTGCGTCCGCGTTCGGGACTGGCGTTGAAAAAAGGTATCGGACTGCTGAATTCGCCCGGAACCATAGATTCCGACTACAGGGGAGAAATAGGTGTAATTCTGGTGAATTTGTCGAATGAGAATTTTGAAATTAACGATGGTGACCGGATTGCCCAAATGGTGATAGCTGCCTATGAACAGGCTGAGTGGATTCAGGTGGAAGAACTGGATGAAACGGCTCGTGGAGTGGGCGGTTTTGGTCATACCGGTAAAAAATAAACTTGGAAGCAGGGCAAGAGGTCAAGATTTAAAGGATGAAATGGCGTAAAAACTTTTCAGAGAAGGTGCCCCGGGTGAGAAAGACAGTGTGGATTTTATTCGCAGTGGTGGTCTTATGCGCTGTTGAACCTGCTACGGCTGCCCTACGGAAGGAGAAGAAAAATAATGCCACTTTTGCTTCATCGGCTGTATCCGTACGTGATGAAAAGTTTAACGCACTTTACCTGGAATCTGTTATAGAACGCGAAAAAGGTAACCGTACGGCTCAGTTTGAGTTCTTGCGACGTGCCTTGGAAGTGAAGCCGGATGCTCCGGAAGCACTTTTTGACTTGGCGGAAACAGCGCAACAGGGTAATGTATTAAGCGAGGACGAAATTTCTGCACTATATCGAAAAGCCATAAGTAAGACGAATCCTGAGAATGCCTATTATTTGGAGAGCTTTGGCCGTTACGAGATGATTATCGAAAAATATGATCAAGCTATTCCCGTTTTTCAGAAACTTACAAAGAATGAACTAAAAAGAAAGACGGCTTATCAGATGCTGGCTACTATTTATGAACGCCAACAACGGTATGACGAGCTGCTTCATACGTTAGATGAATGGATTCAGACGGGTGGAGATGATGAGGAGATAGAGAACATGAAAATGAAGACCTTGGACCATCTGAAACGTTATGATGACGAATTGGCCGTGGTTGACAAACTCATCAGAGAAAATCCGGATAACAATTATTATGTGATTTCGAAGGCGCAGACCTTATTGCAAAAAGGCGATACATTGGCAGCTTGGAAAGGTTATGAACAGGTCGTGGCCAAGGATTCCGGCAATCTCTCTGCTCAAATGTTTCGTGTGGTGTATTTTCAGAGTACAAAAAACGAGCAGGCCATGATGAATGGGATGGAAGATATTATTCTGAACAACGAGCAGCCGACAGAAATGCGTGTTTCTCTCATGAAAAGTATGGTAAACAGCTTGAAAGGAACTCCGGATGAAAAACGTATTCGTTTGCTCTTTGAACGACTGATGGAAGAACCTCTGGATGACCGGGCCTTGCCGGAACTCTATGCACAGTATCTGGCAGCTAAGAATGAGCCGGACTCTGCTTTTGTGCCTGCGATGAAGAAAATTATGGAAATAGACCCTTCTGACGATCAGGCGCGTTTGGTTTTGATTCAGGATGCCTTGAATAGACATGCTTATGGTGAAGTTGTGACCAAATGTAACGAAGGTATTCTGTTGAATCCCGCAAAACTACTGTATTATCATTTATGTGGTGGAGCTCTTTATCAACAAAAACAATATAAGGAATCGCTGCAAATGTTTGAAAAGGGACTGCCCTATGTGAAATTAACAAGGGATAAGGAAACGGTTTCAAACTTTTTCTCTTCTTATGGGGATGCACTGCATGAAGGCGGAGTGCCAGATAAAGCTTATGTCTATTATGATTCGGCCTTGGTTTATAATCCGGTTAACGTGATATGCCTGAACAATTATGCCTATTTTTTATCGTTAGGAGGTGAACATTTGGACCGCGCACAGCAGATGAGTGAGCGCGTACTAAAAATTGAGCCAGACAATCCAACCTATCTGGACACTTACGCATGGATACTCTTTATGTGTAAGAATTATGATCAGGCACGTACCTATATCGAACAAGCCCTGAAATTAGTAAAAGGTGAAAATAGTGAGGACGCCAGTCTGTATGAACATGCTGGAGATATTTACATTCAATTGGGACGTAAAAAAGAGGCTCAGGAGGCGTGGCAAAAAGCCATGAAACTCGGATCGACCTCAAAATTACTCAAGAAAAAAATAAAAACTTCCAAATACTATCAGGAATGAGAAACTGCAAAATTACAGGTATAGCTTTGACTGTGTTGACCGTTTTGATGTTGACTGGCTGTAAAACGAGTAGCAGCATACAGAAAGGTGAAAAACAAAGCACTTCTTCAGCCGAAATATACAAAGAGAAAGTAATGGGCAATAACCAAACTTCAAAAGCCATCACGGCAAAGATGAAAATCAATATCGTGATGAACGACAAGGATATTTCTTTAGGGGGAAATTTAAAAATGATGCGTGACGATGTGATTCAACTTTCACTGACGTTTCTTGGCATGGAAGTGGGACGCATGGAGTTTACAAAAGATAATGTGCTGATTGTGGACCGCGTGCATCGGGAATATGCACGTGTACCATATTCCAAAATAGACTTTCTGAATGCAACTAGTTTGGATTTCTATGCTTTGCAATCTCTGTTCTGGAATGAAATATTTGTTCCGGGACAACGGAATATCTCTCAATCTCTTGGCGATTTTACGCTTGCCGAAAGTGGGGAACATACCTTGTTGAGCTTAAAGACGGCTCCAAAATTGGATTACTCATTTCTGACTGTAACAAATTCTGCATTGCTTGATCGGACCATGGTCACTTCTAAAGATATAGTTGATCAGAGTAACCTAGAATGCAAATATGGCAGTTTTGTGAAATTGGGTGGACACAGTTTTCCCTCGGCGATCAATCTGACATTTAAAAGTAAGAAAATCTATACGTTGGATTTAACCTTGAACGGTTTGAATAACGATGCCGACTGGACAACGCGTACACAAATTTCATCAAAATATTCCGAAATGAATGTGAATGGTTTGTTGGAAAAACTCATGGTGAATTAAGGATCATGAATAAGAAAAAAGGATTTGTTATATTGGTTGTTTTTTCTCTGTTGTGTGCTGTTGTACCTGCACAAAGCAGTAGTAAGTTGCGTCAACTTAAGAACCAGCAGGCCCAGTTGCAGAAGAAAATCAAACAGTCGGAACAGCTGTTACGCTCCACCAATCATAATGTGAAATTAAGTTTGACGAATCTGACCATACTGAACGGAGAAATAGACAAGCAGGAAAAGGCCATTCATGATATTCAGTTTGAAATAGATTCGATTACTCATCACGTAAACAAATTGAGTAACGAACTTGGGGTATTAAGTAAGCAGCTAGAGGATAAAAAGCAAAAATATCGTCACTCGATGATATATCTTTTCAGTAATCGGAACTCACAGAATAAATTACTGTTTGTTCTGTCTGCGGAAAATTTCACGCAAATGGTAAGGCGATACAATTATGTGCGTGAATATGCTAAATATCAACGAGTACAAGGCATTTTGATTCATCGCAAAGAGGAACAGGTTGCCGGGGTACAGAAAAAGCTCTTGGAGACCAAAGATCAAAGGAATCAGGTGTTGGGGTTGCAACAGATGGAAAAGGGAAAGCTCGTGGTGAAACAGGGCGAGCAGCAAAAAACCGTAAAAGATCTGCAAAGTAAACAGACACAGGTTCAAAGTGTGTTAGCGAGCAATAAAAAACAGATGGCTCAGCTGAGCAGTAAGATTGATTACTATGTAAGGCTTGCCATAGAGCAGGAACGAAAAAAGCGTGAAGAAGCCGAGCGGAAACGCCGTGAGGCTGAAGCTCAGGAAAGGGCTCGTCGTGAAGCCGAAGCTGCTGCACAGGCAAAAGCTCGAGAGCAAAATAATGCCAATAATAAACCTACACCTGAGAAAAAGGTGCAGGCTCATGTAGAATCCAAAAATGAGCCGATGCCTGAATTCCGGGAAAGTAATAAGGAATATCGACTGAGTCAAAATTTTGAAGCCAATCGTGGGCGTCTGCCTATTCCAATTACAGGATCGTATGTTATTTCAGCTCATTACGGTAGTTACAGCTTGAATGGCCTTTCTGGCGTGCGCTTAGACAATAAGGGCGTGAACATTACGGCCAAAGGAAGTGCCTCTGCTTGTTGTATCTTTGATGGCGAGGTGAGTGCAATTTTCTCTTTTGGCGGTTTAATGAATGTGCTGGTTCGTCACGGAAGTTATATTTCGGTTTATTGCAATCTTTCTTCCGTCAGTGTAAGCCGGGGACAACATGTTTCAACCAGACAATTGTTAGGTGGCGTGGCTCGTGATGCTTCAGGCAACTGTACGCTCCATTTCCAACTCAGAAAGGAAACGGCGGTTTTGAATCCCGAAAGTTGGTTGGCCCGATAAGATCTTTATAAGGTCGTGCCGTCGAGCAAACTCATATAGAGTTCGATGGCCCGGGGAATGTCTTCAAAATTTATGTATTCGTCTGCGGTGTGAGACCGTGCAGAATCCCCGGGACCCAGTTTTAACGAAGGGAAATGCATCAACGCTTGGTCGCTCAGTGTAGGAGAACCGAAAGGTTTCAACCCCAAACCGATTGCTTTCTGAACAAGCGGATGAGAAAGTGGTATAGAGGAGGAGCCGAGACGAGTTGAACGTGCCTTTACTTCAGACTGCAGATGAGGTACAATGAAATCAAGAATTTCCTGATTGGTGTAATATTCATTGATGCGGATGTCAACAGTAAATGTACAGGAGTCCGGAATGCAATTGTGCAGAGTTCCGGCATGAATAATTGTAGTCGTCATTTTGACCGGGCCCAGTAAATCCGAAATCTTAGGAAATTGGTAAGTACGAATCCATTGGATATCTTCGATTGCGCGATAAATCGCATTGATGCCCTCGTTGCGTGCAGCATGGCCAGCTTTTCCTAGTGCGGTGCAATCGAGAACCATGAGTCCTCGTTCTGCAATGGCAGGTTGAAGAGAAGTAGGCTCACCTATGATCGCGATGTCAATAGAAGGCAGTAGAGGCAAAACGGAACAGATCCCGTTTTTACCTGAAACTTCCTCTTCAGCCGAAGCCAAAAAAATGAGGTTATAGGATTGCGGATGCTGCAGAAGAAGGCAGAATGTTTCTAAAAGAGATACCAGTCCACCTCCACAGTCATTTGCCCCCAGGCCATAAAGGCGGTTCCCTTTTATGATAGGTTCATAGGGGTTGTGCAACCATCCGGATGTAGGACGTACGGTGTCTAGGTGTGCATTCAAAAGTAGAGTGGGGCGGTTTTCCAGATACGTATGTGAAAGGGCCCACAGATTGTTGCCTCGTCTTTGTGGATAAAGCCCGCGTGAGATCATTTCCTGTTGGAGTAAATCTGCAGCGGCGCTTTCCTCACGGCTATGGGAAGGAATGCGGATTAATGATTGGAGTAATTCTATGGGTTCTTTCATTATTTCTTACAAGTGGATGACATGTTGCAAATATAGTGAAAAGCTTTTAAAAGCTATTTTCTCAAATGAATCATTTATAATATTAAGGAGTAAAAAACTTGATTCTCATTTTCTTTTTATATTTTTGTATCATAAAAATAGGAAGGATGATCACAATATGCCATTTTTCGCATCTTGTTCAAGAACAAGCCAAAAAGTATGGTAAAAAAACTGCTCTTAGTTATAGAGATTATGAAAAGGAGCAGTGGATTCCCATATCATGGAATCTATTTGCAGATAAAGTTGCTGCAGTGTCCAATGCATTGGTGGCTTTGGACGTAAAAGTACAGGACAATTTGGCGGTGTTTTCGCAAAACATGCCGGAGGACTTCTTTCTGGATTTTGGGGCATATGGAGTAAGGGCCGTGACCATCCCGTTTTATCCTACCAGTAGTTCATCACAGGTAAAATATATGGTAGACGATGCCAACATTAAAATTATTTTTGTTGGTGAGCAAAAACAATATGACATAGCTTTCCCCATTTTTGCACTTTCAGGTTCATTGGAACGTATGATCATTTTTGACCCTAAAGTAGTGAAGCATCCTTCTGATAAGGTGTCTATGTATTTTGACGATTTTTTGGATCTTGGAAAGGACCGAAAGAAACAGGAAGAAGTCAATCGGCGTATGATACTAGCGACCCCAGAAGATACAGCTAATATTCTGTATACAAGTGGTACAACAGGTATGAGCAAGGGCGTTGTGATGACGCACGACATGTATCTTCATGCCATACGCGAGAACGATAATGTGTTGCCACTTTCTGAAAAAGATGTATTTTTGAATATGTTACCGCTCACTCATATTTTCGAACGTGCCTGGTCCTATTTGGGTTTGGCAAAAGGTTGTCAGTTAGCTATCAATTTGCATCCGGCAGACATTTTGCAGTCCATGAAGGAGGTCCATCCTACGTGCATGTGTGCTGTGCCTCGTTTTTGGGAAAAAGTTTATGAAAATGTGTATGATCGAGTAAGTCGTTTGTCAGTTTTACAGCAAGCATTGTTCCATAAAGCCATGAAAGTGGGACGGTCTTATCAGATAGATTATCTCAGTAAGGGATTGAGACCCCCATTGTGGTTGAAAATGGAATACCGGATATTGGAAAGTACGGTAATCGATCTGTTAAAGAAAAATATGGGTTTGGAACATGCCAACTTCTTTCCGACTGCAGGAGCCACTATTTCAAATGAAGTGGAGGCTTTTGTACATATATGCGGTATTAATATGGTGGCGGGTTATGGTTTGACTGAATCTACGGCTACCGTATCTTGTGACAGGATTGGGGAACCTTATACGATAGGTTCTGTAGGGCGTATTTTGAGTGGAGTTGAAGTGAAAATTTCTGCGGAAAATGAGATTTTGTTACGGGGTAAGACTCTGATGACCGAATATTATCATAAACCGAAAGAAACGCATGAGGCAATAGATAATGAGGGATGGTTTCATACGGGTGATGCCGGTTATATGGTTGGCAACGAACTTTTTCTTTCCGACAGAATAAAAGATCTTTATAAAACCTCCAATGGGAAATATATAGCTCCACAACAGATTGAATCAAAACTGATTGTGGACAAATATATAGATCAGATTGTAGTAGTGGCAGATCGGTTTAAATTTGTTTCTGCTTTAATTGTGCCGTCGTATGGACCTTTGGAAGAATATGCGAAAGCTCACGGCATTGAATATACCGACACTGTTTCATTATGCCAGAATCCGCAAATCAATAAATTTCTCATGGAGCGAATTACAACGTTGCAGCAAGATTTTGCTCATTATGAGCAAGTCAAACGTTTTCACCTTTTACCGGAGCCTTTTACCATTGAGCGTAATGAAATGACCAATACATTGAAGATGAAACGAAAAGTGATATTCGACCATTATCAAAATGAAATTGAGGAGATGTATAAGGATTGATTTTTTCACAACTTGTAGATAACCATAGAGACTATTTTTGTAAATTTGAAGCAATAAAAAATGATAACTGCAGAACAACTGAAAGACCTTACAGATAGGGCTGATGCCTTATATCGCTACTTGGATATTGAGAATAAAACTGTTCAAGTTGAGGAGGAGCAGCTGCGGACTCAAGTTCCGGGTTTTTGGGATGATCCTAAAACAGCTGAGGTCCAAATGAAGAAGGTAAAAGATTTGCAGAAATGGATTGACAAATACAAAGAGCTTAAGACCGAAGCCGAAGAGGTTGCTTTGGCTTTTGATTTTTATAAATCCGAAATGGTTACGGAGGCAGAGGTGGATGATATTTTTCAAAAAGCGTTCACCAAGTTGGAAGCTTTGGAGTTATGCAACATGCTGCGTGAGGACGAAGATTCGATGGACTGTGTCTTAAAAATCAATTCGGGGGCCGGAGGTACGGAAAGTCAGGACTGGGCATCTATGTTGATGCGCATGTACTTACGCTATTCAGAACAGCGCGGATATAAAACGCGTATCAGTAGTTTACAGGATGGCGACGAAGCGGGTATCAAGACAGTGACAATGGAAATAGAGGGAGATGATGCATACGGATACCTGAAATCAGAAAATGGAGTGCACCGTTTGGTACGCGTTTCTCCCTTTAATGCTCAGGGCAAGCGTATGACTTCGTTTGCAAGTGTTTTTGTAACACCTCTTGTTGATGACACCATTGAAGTGGAAGTAGAACCGTCGAAAATATCTTGGGATCTCTTTCGTTCTGGTGGTGCCGGAGGACAGAATGTGAATAAGGTGGAAACCGGCGTACGTCTGCGCTATCAATACACAGATCCTGAAACGGGCGTTACCGAAGAGATTTTGATAGAAAATACAGAAAGTCGTAAACAACTTGAAAATAGAGAGAACGCCATGCGTCTCTTACGCAGCCAACTGTATGACCGCGAATTGAAACGCCGCCAAGCTGCTCAGGCAAAGATTGAAGCCGGTAAGAAAAAAATAGAATGGGGTAGCCAAATTCGTAGTTATGTGTTTGACGATCGCCGTGTGAAAGACCATCGTACGGGTTATCAAACTAGTGATGTGATTGGGGTAATGGATGGAAAAATAGATGAGTTCATCAAAGCATATCTGATGGAGTTCGCGGGCAAAAAAGAGGATGATAACTGATGTAATAAAACTAAAATACTATGAGTCAAAACAGTAAATTCCGTGCACAAAAAAGAGAGCAAAAGCAAGTGCGTAAAGCAAGGCACATCGTAAACGGCATTTTTATAGGGCTAATTGCCTTGATGCTTTTGTTGCTCATTGTTTATTCTGTTGTTGGGTCCTAAAGAAGGATGAACAGTGAAATAGAACACAAATTTTTGGTGAATGGGGCTTTCAAGTCCTATGCAAAAAGTGTTGCCCACATTGTGCAAGGCTATATTTCCAGTGAGGTGTCACGTACCGTACGTGTCAGAATTTATGGCAAAAAAGCTTTTCTTACTATTAAAGGTCCTTCTTCTGTTAATGGTTTGCAGCGGTTTGAATTTGAAAAAGAAATTTCGCTGAGTGAGGCCAAAGAATTGATGCAGTTGTGCGAGCCCGGTGTGATTGATAAAAACAGATATCTTGTGAGTTGTGGTAATCATACTTGTGAGGTGGATGAGTTTTTTGGTGAAAACGAAGGACTTGTGATGGCAGAAATTGAAGTGGATTCACCTGATGAACTTTTTGAAAAACCGCCTTTTTTAGGTAAAGAAGTAACGGGTGACAAACGCTTCTATAATTCACAATTGCGTATGCATCCGTTTAAAGAGTGGAGTGACGAGCTTTCATAAGGCGCGACGCTGATGTTTATTTCTGAATATAAAAATGGCCTCAAGTGAAAAATTGAGGCCATTTTTATAGTGTGTCAAAAGTTTTTTATTTCAAGTTACCTATTTGAATAAGATATTCGGCAATTTGTACGGCATTCAATGCTGCACCTTTACGTATTTGGTCACCTGTAAGCCAGAATGTAAGTCCGTTGGAGTTTGCCAGATCCTTACGAATGCGACCAACGAAAACATCGTCTTTCCCAGCAGTGAAGAGCGGCATTGGATATTGACCATTTTTAGGGTCGTCGTCTACTTGAAGTCCTTTTGCTTTTTCAAAAGCTGAACGTGCCTGTTCGGGCGAAATAGGTTTCTCAGTTTCAACCCACACACTTTCAGAATGAGAACGTAGAGACGGCACCCTGACACAGGTCGCGCTTGTTTGAACGTCGCTGTGCATAATTTTGCGTGTTTCGTTATACATCTTCATTTCTTCCTTGGTGTAGTCATTATCTAAGAAAACATCTACTTGCGGAATCATATTGAAAGCCAACTGATGAGGAAATTTTTTAACAGTTACAGGCTCGTTTCCCAGCGCCTCGCGATATTGGTCGTAAAGTTCCTGCATGGCTGCTGCTCCAGCGCCACTGGCAGCTTGATAGGTGGAGACGTGAATTCTTTTGATGTGGCTTAACTCTTCGAGGGCTTTGAGTGCTACAACCATAATAATAGTGGTGCAGTTTGGATTTGCAATGACACCTCGTGGTCTTTCTAAAGCATCTTCTGGATTACATTCGGGGACTACCAGAGGCACGTCGGTTTCCATACGGAAGGCACTGGAATTGTCTATCATGACGGCACCGAATTTGGTGATGTCTTTTTCAAATTCCTTTGAAATCCCTGCACCGGCAGAGGTAAAAGCTACATCGATACCTTTGAAATCATCGTTGTGTGCGAGCTGTTTGACGGTGTATTCTTTTCCTTTAAAAGAATATTTTCGGCCTGCACTACGGGTAGAACCAAATAATTTCAACTCATCAATAGGAAAATTGCGCTCTGCAAGGATGCGCATAAATTCCTGTCCCACTGCGCCACTGGCGCCAACGATTGCAACGTTCATTTTTTCTAATTTAAATTCATATAACAATGCAAAAGTAGAACTTTTTCATTACAAAAATTGATTTCCCATAATAATTTCTTTCCTTTGCACTAAGTTAAGAGCTTCTGAAGAGGTTGTTGTATGTGTTAAGTATCATAATCGTCAACTGCAGTTGAATTTTTTTGTGGTGCTGTAAATTAATTTGAGGCAAATTAAAAAATGCAGAGCATGATGGTCATTATGATGTTAGATGATGAATCACTTGAACTGAAAAGATGAGGAATACGACAAGTAACGAAGAAAATGATTGGCAGCAGCGTACGAGACTTCTTTATGGTGCTGCGCGAATGGATAGACTCCGTGCTGCAAACGTATTGATTGTAGGTCTTGGAGGAGTAGGTGCGTATGCGGCTGAAATGCTTTGCCGCGCTGGAATAGGTCATCTGCAGATTATAGATGCTGATAGTGTGACTCTAACCAATATTAATCGGCAACTACCTGCTCTTCATTCTACAGTAGGGCAGGCTAAGGTCAAACTGTTAGCATTACGGTTCCAAGATATTAACCCTGAGGTTGAAATAAAATCTCTTGAACTTTTTCTAGATGAAGAAAACATCTCAACGCTTTTTGAAAACGAAAAATTCGATTTTGTAGTTGATGCCATTGATACGGTGAGTTGCAAATGCAAACTCATGGAAGAATGTTTGAAGCGTGATGTTCCTTTGATTTCAGCGATGGGGGCGGGGGCAAAAACAGATATCCGACGTATTCGTGTGGAGAGTTTGTGGAAAACCACCCAGTGCGGTTTGGCAAAAGTAGTAAGAGCTACTCTGCGTCGTGAAGGTTTTAGTCGTTGTAAGATTCCGGTTGTTTTTAGTGATGAACCGGTTCACCGTGATGCTATTTTATTGGTGGATGGAGAACGTAATAAAAAGTCTACGGCTGGTACGGTAAGTTACATGACGGCTACATTTGGAAACTATTTAGCCTGGTATGTACTGGAACACCTCTAAGTTTTTCTTAAAATTCATATCGAGCTCTTGATAAAAAGGCACTTAGACTGAATTACTGGAATAATCATATTCGAAAGCATTGGTGTTGAGGCACGACATATAGAAAACTGACATTAAAATGAAATTCAGATCACAAGTCTGAAATGCTGCTAACAGTATCAAAAACAGACTGGAAGTGAAAAACCTTTTCATAAAATAGTTGCCTTGGAATTGTAAACGTAGGAAAAAATCTGTTGAGTGTCAATCTGAAAATTGGTAATGAATCAATCAGTTGGCAAATAGACGAATTGTGAGGACAAAGAAAAACGGAACTTACAATTTTTGTGGTTGTAAGTTCCGCTCTATATTCATTAGATGAATAATGTGTTTACTTCACTTTGATTTGCGCTTTAAGTTTAATGTCGCGTGAAGAGGTGCCTATCAAAACATTGTAGGTGCCGGCATCAGTTACGAAACTATGACTTGTGGTATCATAATATTTGAAAGCGTCTTTATTGAGTTTGAGACACACTAGTTGTGATTGTCCTTGTCCGAGATGTACTTTCGTAAATTGTTTCAATTCCTTGATCGGACGGGCTACAGGGCTGCCACCAACTTTGCTGACATAAACCTGAACGACTTCGGCTCCTGCACGTTTCCCCGTGTTTTTCAGGTTAAACTCAATGTTTACATTGTCTTCTGCGTTAGCAGTAGATGCGTGGAGCCCAGAAAGTTTAAAGGTGGTGTAAGATAAACCAAAACCGAAAGGATAGAGTGGCTGTATTTTATTTTTTTCATAGCCACGGTAACCAACAAAGATTCCTTCGGTCCATTTTACATGGAAATCACCTTTGTGCTGATAGTGCCCAAATGTAGGATTGTCTTCGGCTTTCTTTTCGAAGGTCATAGGCAATTTTCCTGAAGGATTCACATTACCAAAAAGAACATCAGCAAGGGCTGTAGCACCTTCCTGGCCGGAATACCAAGCCCAAATGAGGCCATTAACTTTTGATCCCCATTTGCTGCTTTCGATATTTCCGCCGGCATTCATGACAGCGATGACAGGGGCTTTTGCCAAGGTGGCAATTTCTAGGTTCTGCTCTTTCTCAATAGGGAGAGCAAAAGTGCGGTCACTGCCTTCTCCTTCCAAGTCACAGTTGAAACCTTCGCAAACTATAGTGGCGTCGTAAGCATTAAGTTTAGCGGCTTGTGCTTTCAGATTGTCGTTGTTGAGATTAAGTACATGGAAATTTAGTAATGCATCGCCGGCACTCTGAAAATATTTGATTTGCAGGTGATAAATCTTACCGGCTTTCAATTCTTTGTTGGCCTCTCTGGAGCGGTTGCCACCATCGGCCCATTCGTTTACGATGGTTTCTCCGTCGATAGAGAGTGCAAAACCATCGTCTCCACCAACACGGAAGGAATAAGTACCATTGTTGGGGGCTTTAATCCAAGTGTCTACGGTCGCACTGAAATTATCCTGCGAGACGCCGTTAATAGGAGTGGCTTTCCAATTATATGCAACTTGCTTGTCGATATTGGTAGCCGCAGGTGTGCCTTCCAATTTCTTATTATTATAATAGGTGGTCTTGAATCCGTTTGTGGCACAGCTTTCATCGGCAAAGCAAATAGATTCTGTCTTATCCATATTACCGGAAAAATCCAAGAAATCTGCCTGTACTCCGTTCTTTTTGGCTTCAGCCTGAATGGCTTCCAAGTAGGTAACTTTGCGGAACGGATATACCGTACCACTGCCTCCACCCCATACATATTGATTCGCATTCGAACCAATTACGGCGATGCGTTTGATTTTGGCGGGATTAAGGGGCAGAATGTTGCTCTGATTTTTCAACAGAACAAAACCTTCTTTGGCTACATTGTAGGCTGTTTGAGCATTTTGCTCATTGTCGAGAGCAATGTTTTTGTCGGCAACAGTACCAAAAAGATTAAAGTAGTAGCCGGTACGCAAAATGTGAAGTACTTTATCATCAAGGGTTTCCATGGTGATTTTGTTGCTAGATAGATAGCTTTTGATAGAATCGGCTTTCATAAAAGCTGCATCAGGCATCTCTAAATCTACTCCGTCACGTACCATCAGTAAACTGTGTTTTGCTGCTCCCCAGTCTGTCATACTGAGAAAAGGAAAACCCCATTGTGTGCGCAGCATGTCGTGCATGAGCCATTTATTTTCTGCTGTGTATACGCCGTTAATCAGGTTGTAACTGGACATAATGGAACCAACTTTAGCGTTTTGAACGGCATTCTTGAATGCGGGTAAATAGATTTCGTTGAGTGTACGTTCGTCTACATCCGAGCTGACTTCAGTGCGTTGGTATTCCGGGTTGTTAGCTGCGAAATGTTTAATGCACGCAATAACGCCTTTATTTGATTGTACTCCCTCAATGTAGCCTTGCGAGATGTGTGAGGTCAGAACGGGATCTTCTCCCATGTATTCGAAGTTGCGCCCGTTTAGAGGGGAACGATAAATATTTACGGCTGGTCCCAGAATAATGTTTACATTGCGTGCACGGCAGTCACGCCCCATGGCATAACCGTAGTCGTGAGCCAATTTGTCGTTCCAGGATGCTGCTAGCATAACAGCGCAGGGATAGGCGGTGGAATTTTCTTCACGTACCCCCTGAGGTCCGTCGCTCATGTGGATTTTAGAAATGCCTAAGCGTTCAATGGTTTTTGTGTCCATACCATTGATACCACTAATGATGGCAATTTTTTCATCCAATGTCATTTGGCTGAGTTTTTCTTTGGCCCAATTATCTGCAGCATTCATGTCTTGGGCTTTTGCCTGACCAAGAGAGAAGCTTAGTAACAAAAGTGACCCTACTGCCAACAACTTTGTTCTACTGTTCATAATGTTTGATATTTTGTGTAATGATTAGAATTCTAATGACGTTACTCCACGGTAACGCTTTTTGCCAAATTTCTGGGCATATCTACATTAAGTCCTTTGGCTACGGCTACATGATAAGACAATAGTTGTAGGGGAATGACGCTTAATAATGGTACCAGAAAGTTGAGAGTTTGAGGAATTTCGATGGTTTCATCAGCAATCTTTTTGACGTCTTCATCTCCTTCTGTAACGATGGCGAGTATGCGTCCTTTTCTGGATTTTACTTCTTCCATGTTACTAATAATCTTTTGATAGAGTTTATGATGGGTTGCTATGAAAACGATGGGCATTTCTTGATCTACAAGTGCAATGGGGCCGTGTTTCATTTCGGCGGCAGGATAACCTTCCGCATGAATATAACTGATTTCTTTCAGCTTTAAGGCTCCTTCAAGAGCTACAGGATAGTTAAAACCGCGACCTAAGTAGAGAAAATTTCTGGCGTAGGTGAAATTAGCTGAAATACGTTTTATTTTTTCATTTTGTAGGAGAACTTGTTGTATTTTGGTAGGTATCAGGGATAGTTCTGCAATATTTTGACGATATTTCTCGTCAGACAAGGTTCCTATTTCATGTCCCAGTGCCAAGGCTAGAAGTGTGAGCACAGTTACTTGTCCCGTGAAGGCTTTTGTACTGGCAACACCGATTTCAGGTCCGACGTGGATATAGATACCGGTATCTGCTTCTCTGGCGATTGAAGAACCTACTGCATTGACAATGCCAAAAATGAGGGCTCCGTGTTCTTTTGCCAGTTGAATAGCGGCCAAGGTATCGGCTGTTTCACCGCTCTGGCTGACGGCAATGATAATGTCGTCTTTTTCTATGACGGGTTCTCGGTATCTGAATTCACTGGCGTATTCAACTTCTACACGGATACGACAGAATCTTTCAATCAGTTGCTTCCCTATTAAACTGGCATGCCAACTCGTGCCGCATGCTACAATAATAATATGCTTGGCCTGGAGCATGCGGTCTTTGAAGTTTGATAATGCCGAAAGTACGATGCGGTTGTTGGATGGATCCTGTTCATCAACAAATAGACGACCTCTCATACAGTCTTTCAAACATTGAGGTTGATCATAGATTTCTTTCAGCATAAAGTGGTCAAATCCCCCTTTGCTCAGTTTGGAAATATCCAAATCGACTTCATGAATATCTACGTTCATATTTTTTTCTTCCAGATTGATGATTTCAATCTCTTTGCCGGGTGTGATGTTGGCTATCTGACAGTCTTCAAGGTAAACAACTTTTTTCGTATATTCTACAATGGGGGTGGCGTCACTGGCAATGTAGTAGTCTGTTTGGTTTTTTCCTACTCCTACGACGAGGGGACTGGATTTTCGGGCTGCAACGAGATGATTCGGATTACTCGTTTCGAGCACTACGATAGCGTAGGCTCCAATGACATCATTCAGGGCGCTGCAAACGGCTTTTGTGAGCTTTTTACCATTTTTTTGATAATAAAAATCTATGAGTTGTACCAGAACTTCTGTATCCGTCGTACTTTTGAAAGTATAGCCTTTCTGAATCAGTTGTTCTTTGAGTAATGCATAATTTTCGATGATGCCGTTATGAACCAAGGTGAGTTCTCCACTCATGGATATGTGCGGATGAGCATTGGCAACTGAAGGCTCTCCGTGAGTGGCCCAGCGTGTATGCGCGATTCCAACTGTTCCAGACTTGTCTCTGTTTTGCGTGTCCTCTTCGAGGTTGTTTACTTTCCCTTTGGTCTTATAAATGTTGAGCTGTTTGCTTTCAGAGACTAATGCGATGCCGGCACTGTCGTAACCGCGATACTCCAATTGCTTTAACCCTTTTAGAAGAATGGGAAAGGCTTCTTGTGTTCCAATATATCCAACTATTCCGCACATAAAAATAAAGTTTATGATAGATTCTCTGCAAAATTAGTTTTTTCTGTGGTTTTAAAGTTCTGGTGCTCTTTTTTTTACATTGCTTTTACGGTATTTACAAGCGTATAACAGTTTTGTTGCCGGGTAATGGTAAGAATCTCTTTTTATCTTGTTTTTTCGAATATCAGGTAAAGTTCCGATGATTATCGAAAAATGATGTATTTTTGCAGACAAACAGAAGCGAGTTAGATGATTTAGGACGTATTTTAAAAAACGTCAGGAAACTATTCTATGAAAGAAATGCGCAGATGTTATTTGAAAGGTTGAATAACTAAATAAGAAGAGGATGAAAGAGTTTGTAATTTCAGAAGCCAAAACCGAGACGGCAGTGCTGGTAGCCTTGATTACACCTGATCAGGATGAACTAAAAACGAAGGAATATCTCGACGAATTGGAATTTTTGGCCGAAACGGCGGGAGCGGAAACTGTGAAACGTTTTACGCAACGTCTGGCAGGTCCGAATAATAGTACATATGTTGGGAAAGGTAAATTGGACGAAATACGTGAATACATCTTGGCTGAGGATAAAGCCGATCGTGAAGTGGGTATGGTGATTTTTGATGACGAACTCTCTCCACAACAACTTAGAATTATAGAAAGAGAACTGGACGTAAAGATTTTAGACCGCACCTCCCTGATTTTGGATATCTTTGCCATGCGTGCGCAGACAGCGAATGCCAAAACTCAGGTGGAATTGGCACAATATCGTTATCTGTTGCCACGTCTGCAAAGGCTATGGACCCATTTGGAACGCCAAGGCGGTGGCAGTGGCTCCGGAGGCGGTAAAGGCAGTGTGGGACTCCGTGGTCCCGGTGAAACTCAGCTTGAAATGGACCGCCGTATCATTTTGAATCGTATGGCATTGCTCAAAAAACGTTTGGTCGAAATAGACCAGCAGAAAACCACTCAACGACAAAACCGTGGCAGGTTGATTCGCGTAGCTCTCGTGGGTTATACGAATGTAGGTAAGTCTACGCTAATGAACTTATTGTCAAAAAGTGATGTGTTTGCTGAAAACAAACTTTTTGCCACGCTTGATACTACGGTGCGTAAGATGGTGCTAGACAATCTGCCTTTTCTCTTAAGTGATACGGTCGGTTTTATTCGCAAACTGCCGACCGCCTTGGTAGATTCTTTTAAATCTACCCTAGACGAGGTGCGCGAAGCCGACATGATGGTTCATGTCGTGGATATTTCGCATCCTGATTTTGAGGAACAGTTGGAGGTGACAAACCGCACGCTTTCTGAAATTGGAGCAGGGGGCAAACCCAGTATGATCGTGTTTAATAAGATAGACGCCTATACTTATATTCAAAAGGATGCAGATGATCTGACTCCTAAAACCAAGGAGAACTGGACGTTGGATGAACTGATGGCTACCTGGATGGCCAAAGTTGGTGAAGATTGTATTTTTATTTCTGCTCGCGAAAGAATAAATATTGAGGAACTTCGCCGAAAACTGTATATAAAGGTGCGTGAACTCCATGTACAGAAATATCCGTATAACGATTTTCTCTTTGATACATATGAAGAAACCAAATCATAAAAGATAGATATGGGGAAGAATTTATATAGAAAATTACGTCAGGACGAAATAGACAAACTTGTTGCCCAGCTTTGTTTGGCTGACGATTGGACTAAAATTGATGTCGACTGTGGATTTTCTACAGAATATGTTCGTGACGTACGTTTCTCGGGCAATATCAAATTGGGTATTTTTGAAAAAACATTTTCATTGCCTGGTGGTATGACTAAACATTCCGGTCTATCGCACGTTACGTTGTGCAATGTCAGGGTGGGCGATAATTGTTGTATTGAGAATATTCAAAATTACATTGCCAACTATGAAATCGGTGAGGATTCCTTTATTGAAAATGTAGACGAAATTGTAGTTACTGAGAGATCCCTTTTTGGAAATGGCGTGGCTGTATCCGTACTCAATGAAAGCGGGGGACGTGAAGTGTTGATCAACGACAAACTTTCAGCTCATTTGGCTTACATTGCTGCTTTGTATCGCCATTATCCAAATCTGATAGACAAGATTAATGCGATCACGGAACATTATGCCCAAAAACACGCTTCTGAGACAGGTACGATAGGTAAGAATGTGACGATTCTGAATACAGGTTCTATCAAAAATGTACGTGTAGGAGACTGTGCCCGTATCGAAGGTACCTGTCGCCTGGTGAACGGCAGTGTGAACAGTAATCCTGATGCTCCTGTGTTGATAGGCTACAATGTGGTTTGTGAGGATTTTATAATTTCCTCTGGCTCTAGTGTTACGGATGGCACGATGATCTCACGTTGCTTTATTGGCCAAGCGTGCAAATTGGGTCATACTTATTCTGCCTCGGATTCTCTTTTCTTTAGTAATTGTCAAGGTGAAAACGGTGAGGCTTGTGCTATTTTTGCCGGTCCATATACGGTGACCCATCATAAGTCAACGCTGCTGATAGCCGGCGTATTTTCTTTTATGAATGCAGGTTCAGGTTCCAATCAGAGCAATCATATGTACAAGTTGGGCCCTATCCATCAAGGTACGTTGGAACGTGGCGCTAAGACGGCTTCCGATTCTTATATTTTATGGCCCTCCCGCGTGGGAGCTTTTTCCCTGGTGATGGGGCGCCATGTCACTCATTCGGATACTTCAAATCTGCCCTTCTCTTATTTGATCGAGGATCACAACACGACATATCTTGTGCCGGGTGTAAATTTACGCAGTGTAGGAACCATGCGCGACAATTCCAAATGGCCTAAACGGGATGGACGTACGGACAAAAATCTTTTAGATTGTATCAATTATAATTTGTTAAGCCCCTATACCATTCAAAAAATGTTGAAGGGACGTGAACGCCTGCTTGAATTACAGCATTCTTCGGGTGAACTTTCTGATATTTATTCTTTCCAAAGTACAAAAATCAGAAATACTTCTCTTCGCAATGGCATTCATATGTATGAAACGGGTATTTGTAAGTTTTTGGGCAATTCGCTGATCAAGCGGTTGGAGAAAATACCTTTTCAATCGAATGAAGAAATTCGTTCCCGTCTTGTTCCAGATACTGAAATTGGTACAGGTGAATGGGTCGATATTTCCGGCCTCATAGCTCCTAAAAGTGAAGTGGACAAACTTATTGAAGACATTGGCGTGGGTCGTGTTTGTAAACTCAAGGAAATCAATGCTCGTTTTGCTGATATTCATGCTCATTATTATACGTATGAGTGGACTTGGGCTCATGCACAAATTCAAGATTATTTCAATATTGATTTGAAGACAATAACGGCTCAACAGGTTATAAATCTTGTAGAACGATGGCGCACGGCGGTTGTAGGTCTCGATCAAATGGTGTATGAAGATGCCAAAAAAGAATTTTCATTGGCTTCTATGACTGGTTTCGGAGCTGATGGCACGCGACGTGATAAGGAGGAGGATTTTGAACGGGTACGTGGAGATTTTGAAAGTAATCCTTTTGTGATGTCCGTTCTGAGTCACATCAATGCCAAATCCATGCTCGGTGATGAAATTATTGATCGTATGAAGATGGTTCAAAAATAAGGTTTTGGGAGAACTCATATGAGATAAACTTATAGGAATAAAGGCTTATAAAGCCTTTATTCCATTTGAGGCGCAATCAAGAAATTCGTAATTTTGCATGAAATAGTCTGCATTGCGGAAAAGTGCTTGAAAGACTTCGTTTTTCATTACACTTTTTACTCGATTTGTACTATCTTTGCCCAGAAGAAATAAAAAATCAATAGAGATATGGCTACAACACCCGATTTTAAGTATCAACCGATGTTTGAGGTTGGAGAAGATAATACGGAGTACTATCTTCTTACCAAAGATTATGTATCTGTTTCCGAATTTGAAGGAAAAAGTATTTTGAAAGTATCACCGGAGGCTCTGACGCTTCTTGCACAGCAGGCTTTTCATGATGTGGAGTTTATGTTGCGCCCTGCTCACAATGAGCAGGTAGCCAAAATCCTCTCTGACCCTGAGGCAAGTGATAATGACAAGTTCGTAGCACTTACGTTTTTACGCAATGCCGATGTGGCAGCGAAGGGTGTATTACCTTTCTGCCAGGATACCGGTACTGCTATTATCCATGGAGAAAAGGGACAGCAAGTTTGGACCGGCTTTTGTGACGAAGAGGCTCTTTCTCATGGTGTTTACAATACTTTTACAGAGGACAATCTGCGCTATAGTCAGAATGCGCCCCTGAACATGTATGAAGAGGTCAATACGCGATGCAATCTTCCAGCACAAATAGATTTGGAAGCTACCGAAGGAATGGAATATCGTTTTCTTTGTGTGGCCAAAGGAGGTGGTTCTGCCAATAAAAGTTACCTTTATCAGGAAACAAAAGCTATTCTGAATCCACAAATACTTGTACCGTTCCTCGTGGAGAAAATGAAAACTCTGGGTACGGCTGCGTGTCCTCCTTATCATATTGCTTTTGTGATTGGCGGTACCTCTGCCGAGCGTAATTTGCTTACGGTGAAATTGGCTTCTACACACTATTATGATAATTTGCCTACTACGGGTAATGCTTATGGTCGTGCATTCCGCGATGTGGAGCTGGAAAAACAGGTACTTGAAGAAGCTTACAAAATAGGTCTTGGTGCACAGTTTGGAGGTAAATATTTTGCCCACGATGTACGTATCATCCGTTTGCCACGTCATGGTGCTTCTTGTCCCGTAGGACTCGGGGTTAGTTGTTCTGCGGACCGCAATATTAAATGTAAAATTAATCGAGAGGGTGTTTGGATTGAAAAAATGGATAGCAATCCTGCTCGTCTTATACCCTCAGAACTACGACAGGCTGGAGAAGATGATGCCGTCCGGATCGATCTCAATCAACCGATTACCGATGTTTGCAAAATTTTATCAAAATATCCCGTTAGTACGCGTGTCAGCCTGAACGGTACGATTATTGTGGCTCGTGACATTGCGCATGCCTGTCTGAAAGAGCGCCTTGATAAGGGTGAGGATTTGCCTCAATATTTTAAAGATCATCCTGTGCTCTATGCGGGTCCGGCTAAAACACCTGAAGGCATGCCTTGTGGTTCGATGGGCCCTACAACAGCAAATCGTATGGATCCGTATGTGAACCTTTTTCAAGAACATGGTGCCAGTCTTGTAATGATTGCTAAAGGTAATCGTACACAGGTAGTTACCGATTCCTGTGAGAAACATGGAGGATTCTATTTGGGTAGCATAGGTGGCCCTGCAGCCTATCTCTCAAAAGAAAATATCAAGAGTATTGAGTGCGTGGAATACCCAGAACTCGGTATGGAGGCTATTTGGAAAATTGAGGTGGAAGATTTTCCTGCCTTCATCCTTGTGGATGATAAAGGTAATGATTTCTTCAAAACCATTAAACCTTGGTGTCCCAATTGCAAAAAGTAAGAATTCTTGCTTCTTTGCTGGAAAAGTTCCTTTTAAAGGCTGTCGATTTTTTGACAGCCTTTTTTCTTAAAAGTATTGATTGGTCTGCACTTCTTGCTGTTGATTTGATCTTGTCTTGGAATTTGTCTCTGAAAGTGATGGATACCTGAGTATAAAATAACTTTGGACTTGGACTTCTTGATTTATGGAAACAGGTTTTAAACAAGATTCTCTTTAAAACTTGTCACATTTTTTGATTTCTATCTTGTGCGCTCAAATGTAAGACTTTCGATAAAAATTCAAAACAGCTTCTAAATCTATTCTTGAGCGTTTCATGAACAAAACGAATCGCAAAGAATAGACGTTTTTATCAAATAATAACCAATAAAGCGAGTAGTGGGTGCTGTATAAACTTGATATTTTTGTGCCAAAATGGGCAAAAAGTGCATTTTAAATTCAATACAAATGCACAAATGGGGTCAAAACACATGTTTTTTGAGGGGTTTTTCCATCAACAAATTGCACTTTTGGCAAAAATGGGCCCAAAAAGGCCAAAACGTGCAGACCGTATGAATGTGGTTTAATACATACGTTTACAGCTGATTAAATGATATTTTGGATTTAAGTTTACAAAATTTAACGCGCTACGTGTCACTGGCGTCACTGTAGTGTCACTGCTGTAAATGATTCTCCCATAAATAGTTAAGTACAAAAAGTGACACGTGACACGTGTTTTCAAAAATTCTTAGGGTGTGTATCGTCCTAAAAATACTTGACTCAAATATTAATAATTCTGATATAAGTTGACTATAAACAACTGTTTCATTTTCCCTTCTTATAAAATCCTGT
>Ga0183100_1000585_pt1 | contig 26443 bp, 17 predicted proteins | sample Biomet2_FD_127789 | JGI IMG/M metagenome (GOLD analysis project Ga0183100, IMG submission 127789) | Microbial communities from bioreactor (seeded with anoxic lake sediment) at LBNL, California, USA - Biofuel metagenome 2 | ecosystem: Engineered > Bioreactor > Anaerobic > Unclassified ...
GAACGAGGGGGAGAACTTGCCGAAGCCCGCGAACATGGGCAAATATGGCAGGATGTTATGGAGCTGCAGGATCAGCTCGTGGAAATTTGCGGCGGGGAAAAACTTTCTCTGGCTGAATATGAGGCAGTGCTTAATGACGGCCTTGACGGGCTGCAGATCAGCCTGATTCCTCCGGGCCTTGATTGTGTGACGCTTGCCAGTTTTGATCAAAACAGTCTTGAAAACCTGCGCGCGATCTATATCGTTGGGGCCAATGAATCCGTTATGCCGCGAAGGGCGAAGACGGAGGGATTGTTGAATGATGCGGAACGGGCCCGGCTTATGGCTGCGGGGCTGGAACTTGCTGCTGGCAGCAGCGGAGATAATTTTGCCGAAAAATATCAGCTGTATAAAGCATTTACTTTGGCCCGCGAATATTTATGGCTTTCTTACCCACTCGCAGACGCCGAAGGAAGCGGACTCAATCCGTCGCCGCTCGTCAGCCGGATGAAGGGACTTTTTCCGGAGATTTCGCTGCGCGCCGTGCCGCTGGTGAGTTTTGGCGATGAAGAAGCCCTGTTGGTCGCCCGCGGGCGGACGGCAACTGCCAAGCTGGCGGCAGCACTGCGGCATTACCGGGAAGAACAGCAGCTGAGTCCGTTTTGGCAGGATGTCTATAACTGGGCGCTGGAAAAAGAGCATTTGCAGCCGTTGGTACGGCGGATTATCGCTGGACTATTTGCGTCAGCGCAGGACGATCGCCTGCCGAAAGAGCTGGCCCGAGCGCTCTACACCAAAAATAAACGATTGCGGGGCAGTGTAACCCGCTTCGAACGTTTTTGTGCTTGTCCGTTCCAGCACTTTTCCCAGTATGGGCTGAGGCTCAGGCAGCGGGAGGAGTTTAGTTTTGCTCCGCCGGATTTAGGGCTCTTGTTGCATGCATCACTTAAAGCCTTTGGTGATGAGATGGCACAGCAGGGGCGCATTTGGAGTTCGGTGCCGGCGGAGGAATGCCAACAGATATGCCAGGCGATTGTCAGTGATCTGGCCCCGAAGCTGCAAAATGAAATTCTGCTAAGTACAGCGCAATACCAGCATCTGCTCGGCAGAATCGAACGGACTGTTGAACGGGCCGTCAAGCGACTGATCGGTTTTTCGGCCGGCAGTGATTTCCAGCCAGTGGAACTTGAGAAATCTTTCGGGCGGGGCGTGGATGACCTGGCGCCGCTCTCCTATAAACTTGAGGATGGATACAGCCTGGAGATTGTTGGTCAGATTGACCGGATTGATGCGGATCCGGCCGGTGAATATTTTCTTGTTATTGATTACAAGTCGGGCAATGCTTATTTGAATTTACTTGAAGTGTATTACGGGTTGCAGCTGCAGCTTATGACATATCTGTTGGTGGCGAAAAATGCTTCAGCGGCTATTTTTGGGAAGCCATCTTTGCCGGCCGGCATGCTGTACTGCTTTTTGAAGAATCCGCTGCTCAGTGAAAATCATCCTTTGAGCAAAGGGGAAGCGGAAGAAAAAGTCAGTAAGTTGATGAAAATGCCTGGGTGGGTATTGGCGGACCCTGAAGTGATTCGAAAGATTGATACAGCTGCGAAATTTATCAAGGTTTCGTTAAAAACAGACGGGACAATCTATCAGTCTAGCCGTAGTCAGGTCAAAAGTGGAGAAGATTTTGCGGCGCTGATGATGCATATAGATGGTGTTTTGCAACATACGGGCCGGCAGATTCTAAACGGAGAGGTAATGGCCCGTCCTTACCGTCTGCCCGCGCAGAAGGAGGCCTGTACCTACTGCGCATACCGCCCGGTATGCCAGTTTGATCTGCTTATCCCTGGCACTACGTATCGACAACTGAAGAAAATAAAAGAAGAGGATATCATGCAGGCCATTAGCGAGGAGGTGGGATCATGCCCTGGTCTAAAGAACAATTAAGAGCAATTACAACTTATGATAAAAATTTGCTGGTTGCAGCAGCGGCTGGCTCGGGGAAAACGGCTGTACTCGTTGAGCGTATTATTCGTCGTCTGCTGGACCAGCAGTGTGATATTGATGAAATTCTCGTCGTCACTTTTACCAATGCTGCTGCGGCAGAAATGCGAGAGCGCGTTGCCAGGGCGATTCAGAGCGCCTTAGAGGAAAATCCAGGCGCACAGTATTTGGAGCGGCAGCTCGTCCTGATGAATGCGGCTGCTATTTCAACGCTGCATGCGTTTTGTCAGAGCATTATCCGCCAGAACTTTCATCAGCTTGCTATTGATCCCAAGTTTCGGCTGGCCAGTGAACAGGAAATGGCGCTGCTCCGGCGTGATGTCCTTGAATCTCTGTTTGCGATAAAATACGAATCGGCAGAAGCGGACTTCCTTGATTTTGTTGATGCTTATAGCAGCGAGCGCAGCGATGAGGCTTTGTACGAGATCGTGCTGAAGCTATACCAGTATGCTTGCAGTCAGCCATTCCCGAAAAACTGGCTCGCATCTCTGCCGCAGCAGTTTTTGCTGCCGGCGGGGATTTCCCTTGAGCAGACCTTGTGGATGGTGCCGATAAAGCGAGAGCTGACCCTTGCCTTTGATGCTTGCCTGGATGGGTGCCGTGAGCTGCTAGAACTGGCCGATGATCTGGCTTGTGATTTTTACCGGCCAATCCTCCAACAAGACCGTGAGCTCATAGAAAATTTGCAGCAACAGCTTAAACGGCCATGGCCGGAGCTGCAAGCAGCCATTTATGGAGCAAAATTTGCTACGCTACGTGCTCCGAAGGATACGGATGAGGAAATTAAAGAGATTTTTAAAAAGAAAAGGCAGAAAATAAAGGATCGGATCAGTGCCGTTAAAGAAAATTATTTTTTGACCGATGAACCGAAACTTCTCGAAGATCTGCGGGCGGCAGGTTCACAAATGCAGACAATCTGTTCGCTTGCGGTGCAATTTAGCCAGGCCTTTGCCGAGGCAAAAGCGGAAAAGGCTGTACTGGATTTTAATGATTTGGAACATTTTGCCTTGCAAATTTTGCTGGCGGAGGGTTCAACCCCGGAGAAACTAATGCCTTCACCAGCAGCCAAGGCGCTGCAGGATAAGTATTGCGAGGTTATGGTCGATGAATATCAGGATACAAATGGCGTTCAGGAAGCTATTTTATCGTTGGTTCGTAAAAAGGATGAGCCGAATCTTTTTCTTGTCGGTGATGTCAAACAGAGCATATACCGGTTTCGCCTGGCTGAGCCAGAGCTGTTTTTGCGCAAATATCGTGAATATCCCTGTCAGGCAGCGGAGTGTGAGCGCATAGACCTGGCGCAGAATTTTCGCAGCCGTCCTGAAATTTTGGCAGCGATTAATTTTATCTTTGCCCAGGTGATGTCGGAAAACATTGCCGAACTTCCTTATGGCAGGGCGGAAGAACTTCATTCGGGGCCTGATTATCCAAAATGTGAGGGCTGCAGTCTGGCCGGAAGCGTTGAACTGGATCTGATTGATGCCGATGATGCGGCGCTTAATGATGAAGACCAGACCGCGACGATCCCAGCGGATGAGACACAGGAGGATTTGAGCGGCTTTGCCCTGGAAGCCCGTCATATCGCCCATAAATTAAAGGAAATGATGCAGTCGGGGGTACAGGTATTTGACAAGCAGCAAAAAATTTACCGGCCGCTGGCCTGGCGGGATATTGTTGTTTTGCTGCGTTCGGTCAAGGGGAAGGCCTCCGTGCTGCTTGAAAGCATGCGGGAACAGGATATACCAGCTTATGCGGCTGCCGATGACGGATATTTTCAGGAAACTGAAATACAGGTTATGTTGTCACTGCTGCATATTATTGACAATCCCCGCCAGGATATTGCGCTGGCGGCGGTGCTGTATTCACCGATTCTTGGACTTACCGCTGCCGAGCTGGCTGAAATTCGGCTGGTGGCAGACGGTGATTTGTTTGGGGCCTTACTGGCGGCCTCATCGCCGCAAAATTCACTAGAAACGCAGCTGAAGGATAAGGTCACAGCTTTTTTGCAGCAGCTGGGGCAGTGGCGCAATTTGGCCAGGCGCGCCAGCGTGCCGGAATTGATTCGCCGCCTGTTTGCTGACACCGGTTATTATGATTATGTCGGTGGCATGCCAGGAGGACTGCTGCGCCAGGCCAACTTACGGATGCTTTATGACCGGGCCGGTGAATATGAGCAGACGAATTTTCGCGGTCTGTTCCGCTTTTTGCGCTTTGTAGAAAAGATGCAAAACAGTGGTACGGATCTGGCTGCTGCCCGTACCTTGGGGGAAAGCGAAAATGTCGTGAGAATCATGAGCATTCATAAGAGCAAGGGACTGGAGTTCCCAGTTGTCGTTGTCGCTGATCTTGGCAAACAGTTTAACCTGCGTGACCAGCAGGAGGTTTTACTGGTTCATAAAACATACGGCCTTGGGCCTTATGTCATTGACCAGGAGCTTTCGTTGCGTTATCCGACCTTTGCCCGCCAGGCGCTTGCCTGCCAGCTGGGCAGAGAGAATAAGGCCGAGGAGCTGCGTGTTTTGTATGTGGCTCTGACCCGGGCCCGGGAAAAACTGGTGCTGGTCGGGTCGGTGAAAAATCTTGCGGAAAAAGCTGAAAGCTGGTGCCGGCAAATATCTTCGAGCGATGTTCTGCTGCCGGATCATATGATCGCTGATGCTAAGACATATCTTGACTGGATTGCTCCGGCGGTTGCACGTCATAAAGACGGTGATGCTTTGCGGGCCTTGGCCCAGAGCCAACGACCGCATTATAAAATAAACTATCCGGACACCTCGCAGTGGCAGGTACAGGTTTTGGCGGCGGGGACCCTTAACCGTGACGTGCGCCCGGAAAAAGCAGTGCCGGTATTGCTGGCGGCTGTGGCTGCTGGTGAGAAAATGCCAGCGACGGAAAATGAAAAGTGGGTTTGGCCGCGCCTTGCGTGGCAATATCCACATGGGGCTGCGACGGTTCCAGCCAAGCTTTCCGTCAGTGAGGCCAAGCGGAGGTTTGAAAGCCTCGACGGCAGTGCCGCGCATCTGTTTGACAAAAGAGCGCTGAGCCTTCGCCCACGATTCATTCAGGAGACGCAGGGACTCAGTTCCGGTGAATACGGGACTTTGGTGCACGGAGTACTGCAGCATCTTGACCTAAAAGGCGATCTCAGCCCCAAAGGGATCAGCGGGCAACTTCTTCACTTAGCAGCGCGCGAAGTGCTGCTAAGCGACCAGATCGAACTTGTTCCAGTTGAAAAGGTTGCGGCTTTTTTTGCTTCGCCGCTGGGATTGAGGCTGAGACAGGCAAAAAAAGTCAGGCGTGAGCTGGCCTTTAGTCGAATGATCCCCGCAAAGCGGTTTTATCCGGAAATAGTCGATGAACAGGAGAAAATATTCATTCAGGGAGTGCTCGACCTGCTGTTTGACGAAGAGGACGGGATGGTTTTGGTGGATTATAAGACCGATCAGCGGACGGAGCCGGATTTAATTCGGGAAAAATATAAACTGCAGCTCGAACTTTATCGTGAAGCAGCCATGGCAATATTGAAGCGGCCGATCAAGGAATGTTATATTTATCTGTTGCATGACGGCAGTATGGTTTCCTTGTAAAAAGTAAAGAGTGTAAAGTGAAAAAGGCGTTCATTGCCACGAAGCAATGAACGCCTTTTATATATACGGAAAATACGCAGGGTCTATTTTTTTCGGTGATGCCGGAGAAAGTTTTCCATGCGGACGAGGGCTTCTGAGATATTGGCAACCGAGGTTGCATAGGAGCAGCGGACAAAACCCTCGCCGGAAGAACCAAAGGCATTTCCCGGAACAAGTGCCACATGCTCGCTGTGCAGAAGCTGTTCGGCGAATTCTTCAGAGGTCAGTCCGGTACTCTCGATGCAGGGGAAGATATAAAAGGCACCCTTGGGCTCGAAGCAGGATAGACCAATTTTTTGCAGACCGTCATAAATCAGCCGGCGCCGCTTGTCATATTCTGACACCATGTTCTTCATATATTTTTCGCCGTGGCGAAGTGCCTCTACGGCAGCTATTTGAGCGGTGATCGGAGCGCACAACATGGTATATTGATGGATTTTTGTCATGGCGGCGATGATGACTGGATTTGCCAGGGCATAACCGATTCGCCAGCCGGTCATGGCATAAGCTTTAGAAAATCCATTGAGTAAAATCGTGCGGTCCTTCATGCCAGGCAAAGAGGAAAAACAGGTGTGTTCCATACCGCCATATGTCAGATCACCATAAATTTCATCGGAAATCACAATCAAATCATATTTTTCCGCCAGATCAGCGATTTCAAGCAAGTCGAGACGTGACATTACTGCTCCGGTTGGATTGTTGGGGTAGCCGATCAGCAGGGCTTTGGTTCGGGGGGTGATTTTGGCTTCAAGCTCGGCCGCTGTGATGCGGAAGTCATTGGCTATTTTTGCCGCAACGGGGACAGCAATACCACCGGCAAGGGTGACGCAAGCCTTGTAGGAGACATAGCAGGGCTCCGGGATCAGTACTTCATCCCCCTGACTGACGATGGCCCGCATCGCAAGATCAAGCCCTTCGCTGACACCGACGGTCACGAGAATTTCCTCAGCCGGGTCATATGCGGTATTGAAATTTCGTTTGTAGAGAGCGGCGATTTCCTGGCGCAGCTCCAGAAGGCCGCGATTGGCGGTATAGGCGGTAAAGCCCTGTTCAAGTCCATACACGCAGCTTTCACGGATGGCCCAGGGGGTAATGAAATCAGGCTCGCCGACACCAAGCGAAATGACATCTTCCATTTCGGCAGCGATGTCAAAAAATTTACGGATTCCCGAGGGGGCCAGTTCATTTACGGCTGTTGAGAGACGGTTTTCCCAGTTCATGGCGAAACCACCAGTCTGCGATCGCGTTCCTTGTCATTGAGGATCACGCCATCTTTTTTGTAAGGTTTGAGCATGAAATGGCTGCGGGTCGAAATAACGCCTTCAATGGTTGACAGGCGCTTGGCGACAAAGTTGGCGATATCTCGCAGCGATTTTCCTTCGATGATGACCAGCAGGTCGTAGCTGCCAGACATCAAAAAGACAGAACGCACTTCTTCAAAACGATAGATCCGTTCGGCGATGGCGTCAAAGCCTACTTCACGCTGCGGCGACACATTGACCTCAATCATGGCAGTAACCTTGTCATCACCGAATTTTTCCCAGTCGATGAAGGTCGTATAGTTTAAGATCACGCGGTCCTTTTCGAGTTTTTTCATCTGCTGTTCAACTTCATATTCGGAACGGTGCAGCATGGCCGCCAGTTCGTGGACCGGACGGCGAGCGTCGTGTTCCAGTAATTCCAGTAATTCTCGCATAAAACTCACTCCTCATGATTTCTTTTCACAGCAGGGCTGTGAAGAATATGCTATAATGGGAAAATAAAAAAGCCCCCGTCCGAAAAGGACGAGGACAAATGTTCCCGTGGTACCACCTTAGTTAGCAAAATGCTCACTCGAAGCCGTTAACGCCGGCTTTACGGCAAGGCTTACTCCTCTAAGGTTTCGGCCCGCAGCTCCTGAGCAGCTTTCCAAATTCAATTCTGACGATTCGCACCGACCATCGTCTCTCTGAAAAGAATTTAAATTTGTACTCCCTCAATCATTGCGTATATGTGTATATTTGTATAAAATAATAACATACAGGCAAATGATATTGCAAGGATATTTTTTGACAATTTGCAATATGATTAAAATAAAGGGGCGATATTCATGATTATCGGAAATATTGACAAACTTTCTGACGAGTTTAACTCGTATCCGCCGGCAATTAAGCGCGGATTGCAGTTTTTGCGGGAGACTGATTTTACTAAGCTACCGCCAGGAAGATATGAAATTGACGGCGATGCAATGTATGCTACACTCCAGCATTATCAGACACGCTGCAGTGATGAATGTCGCCCTGAAGCGCATGAAAAATACATAGATATCCAGTATGTCGTTAAAGGCTCGGAATATCTGGGTTGGTGTGTTGCTGCCCCGGATCTCGAAATCGATCAGACGTATGACGCAGCCAAAGACCTGGTCTTTTACAAAAAATTGTTGCCGGAAAGCAATGTCCTGCTGACGGAAAGAATGTTTGCCGTTTTATATCCGCAGGATGTGCATCGTCCCTGTTGTATGGTGGATGGCGCCAGTCCGGTAATTAAAGTAGTTGTAAAGATCGCGGTCAGCTGTTTAGAAAAATAGATAAGGGCTGCGTCAGCAGTGAATAAAATTTTGGAGGTTGGGGAATTTCATGACTGTAAGAAGAATTTTTGTAGAAAAGCGCCAGGGATTTTTTGATATACCAGCGCAGGCTTTATGTGCGGATCTGCGGGAGAGCTTCGGCTTGACAAATCTGCGGACAGTGCGCATCGTTCAGCGCTATGATATTGAAGGACTGAGTGATGAAGAATACAGTCAGGCGCGCAGCATCGTATTTTCTGAACCGCCAGTTGACGTCGTCTACGATGAAACCCTGCCGGATTTTCCGAATTCCCGTGTATTTGCGGTGGAATACCTGCCGGGGCAATACGACCAGACAGCGGATTCGGCAGCCCAGTGCGTGCAGTTACTGACACAGAAAGAACGCCCGGTAATTGCTACGGCCAAGGTGATCCTTCTCGTCGGTGATATCGATGAGGAAACATTTGCTAAAATCAAAGCGTACTGCATCAACGAAGTCGAATGCCGGGAGGCTTCCCTGCTGAAACCGGAAACACTGAATCTTACGGCGGATTTGCCCCAGGACGTAGAAGTATTGACTGGCTTTGGCAAAAAAAGCGAGGCTGAGCTGCAGGAGTTTATGGATGCGCGCGGCTTTGCGATGAGTTTTGAAGATCTGCAATTCTGTCAGTCATATTTTCGTGATACGGAAAAAAGAGACCCAACGATTACCGAAATTCGCGTAATCGATACGTATTGGTCGGATCATTGCCGCCATACTACCTTTACCACAGCTATCGATCTGGTTGACATTGAAAAAGGTTATTTCTCCGCGCCGCTTGAACAGGCCTATGCGCGTTATCTTGAAGATCGCCGGGAAGTTTATGGTGACAAACAGCGTGATATTACATTGATGGATATCGCTGTTATGGGCATGAAGTCGCTGCGCAAGCAGGGAAAGCTGGATGACCTCGATCAATCGGAGGAAATCAATGCCTGCAGCATTGTCGTCAATGCTGAAATCAATGGCGAAACTGAAGAATGGCTGGTTATGTTTAAAAATGAAACCCATAACCATCCGACGGAAATTGAACCGTTTGGCGGGGCGGCGACCTGCCTTGGCGGGGCAATTCGTGATCCGCTGTCGGGACGTTCGTATGTCTATCAGGCGATGCGGGTAACTGGAGCGGCAGATCCTCGCCGCAAGGTTTCGGAAACGATGCCGGGCAAACTCCCTCAGAAAAAGATTACCCTCGGGGCTGCGGCCGGGTACAGTTCTTACGGGAATCAGATCGGTCTGGCTACTGGTCAGGTTGCCGAAATATATCATGAAGGTTTTGCTGCCAAACGAATGGAAATTGGCGCCGTGATCGCCGCTGCACCAAAGTGCAATGTTGTGCGCGAGGTACCTGAAACTGGTGATGTGATTATCCTCGTTGGTGGCCGCACCGGACGGGATGGCTGCGGTGGAGCAACGGGATCTTCAAAAGAGCATACGCAGGAGTCTTTGACCTCCTGCGGAGCAGAAGTGCAAAAAGGAAATCCTCCGACGGAACGAAAAATTCAGCGCTTGTTCCGCAATCCGGCGGTAAGCCAAATGATCAAGCGCTGCAATGATTTTGGTGCTGGCGGCGTAGCGGTTGCTATCGGGGAACTGACCGAAGGGCTGCGGATTGACCTTGATGCGGTACCGAAAAAGTATGAAGGCCTTGACGGTACCGAACTGGCAATTTCTGAATCCCAGGAACGCATGGCAGTTGTAATTGCCAAGGAAAATAAAGCGGAATTTATAAAATATGCGCAGGAAGAAAACCTCGAAGCGACGCAGGTAGCGGTGGTTACCGCAAATCGCCGTTTGCGCATGAATTGGCGCAATTCGGCGATTGTTGATCTAAGCCGGGATTTCCTCGACACCAATGGCGTCAAACAGCATGTCAGCATCACGGTGAAACAACCGGATGACAAGAACGGCTATTTCCAGCAGCTTCCGGAAGGCGTAAAAAAATGTGGCAGCGATCTCGAGCTTGCCTGGCTGGAAAATCTTAAAGATCTCAATGTCTGCAGTCAGAAAGGTCTGGCGGAACGGTTTGATTCGACGATTGGTGCCAATACGGTCTTGATGCCGTTTGGCGGCAAAAAGCAACTGACGCCGGCAGAAGGCATGGTGGCTAAGCTGCCGGTACTGGGCGGAGAGACTACGACGGCTACCGCTATGACCTACGGCTTCAATCCGTATCTGTCAGAATGGAGCCCTTTCCATGGAGCCGTTTATGCCGTGGTAGAAGCTGCCGCTAAAATGGTGGCTCTTGGTGGCCGCTATGATAAGCTCCGTCTGACCTTACAGGAATATTTCGAGCGCCTGGGCAAGGACAGCGAAAAATGGGGAAAACCGTTCAGTGCATTGCTCGGCGCTTTGTGGGCGCAGCATGAATTTGAAATCCCGGCAATCGGTGGGAAGGATTCGATGTCCGGAACCTTTGAGGAACTCAATGTACCGCCATCCCTGATTGCCTTTGCCGTTGATGTCATGCATGCTGGCAATGCCATTTCGCCGGAATTTAAATTGGTTGGCAATAAGGTTTACGCGGTGCCGGCCCCAAGGGATGCCTATGATCTGCCTGTGTTTGATAAGCTCAAGAAGAATTTTTCACAGATCAGTGAACTGATTGCAGCAAAAAAAGTCTTTGCGGCGCAAAGTGTTCGGGGCGGCGGCATTGCTGCTGCTGTTACCAAGATGTGCCTCGGCAACGGCATCGGATTCTCGTTCAGCAAGGATTTGCGGCGGGAAGACCTGTTTGGCTGTAATTACGGCATGATCTTGCTCGAGGTAGCAGAACACACCGATGTGTCGAAAATTCTTGCCCGGACGGGATACTATGAACTTGGACGCACGGTCGAAGTTCCGAACATCATCTGCGGTAAGGCTGTTATCAGCATTGCCAAGGCAGAAAAGACATATGGCGCAGTTTTGGAAAAGATTTTCCCTACTCAGACGCGGGAAAATACAAAGCAGGCAAGCTGTGTTACGTATAAACAGGGCAACAAAACAGTCGCGCAGTCCTCCTACGCAAAACCGCGAATTTTTATTCCCGTATTTCCGGGGACGAACTGCGAGTACGATTCGGTGCGGGCCTTTGAATGCGCTGGCGGCCAGGCTTCTACCTGTATTGTCCGCAATCTGACGCCGCAGGCAGTTGAGCAGTCGGTACACGCAATAGTCAAAGGTATCAGCGAATCGCAGATTGTCATGCTGCCAGGAGGGTTTAGCGGCGGTGATGAGCCTGACGGCTCGGGTAAATTCATTGCGGCGATGTTCCGCAATCCTCGGATTAAAGAGGCGGTGATGAATTTGTTGCAGAAACGGGATGGGCTGATGCTTGGTATCTGCAATGGATTCCAGGCCTTGATCAAACTGGGGCTCGTGCCATATGGTGAAATTACCGATCTGACGGTCGATGCGCCGACCCTCACCCATAACCAGATTGGCCGCCATGTTTCTTGCATGGTCAATACCAAGGTCGTGTCCAATCTGTCGCCGTGGTTCAATAATGTCGCGGTGGGCGATGTCCATACGATTGCCGTTTCCCATGGGGAAGGCCGTTTTGTCGCTTCCCCCGATATCATTGCCAAACTGCGCATTCGCGGACAGATCGCGACGCAGTATGTCGATGAACTCGGCAATCCATCCCTGAACATACCGTTTAATCCAAATGGGTCGGTTGATGCGATTGAAGGCATAACGAGCCCGGATGGCCGCGTTCTAGGGAAAATGGGACACTCTGAACGCATTGGCGAGAATGTGGGAATTAATATTCCAGGGCACAAGGATCAGCAAATATTTGACGCTGGTGTCAGATATTACAAATAATTAAACAGATACGAAAATAAGAGGAGAGGCTTTTGCCCGGCAATGGGCAAAAGAACACTCCTCTTATTGACGTCATTATGTAAAATAAATGTTTAAAAGAATTTGAGAAGGATGTATATGGAGAAAATTGGCGAAAAAATTAAAAGAATGCGTATACAGAAGAATCTGACCCAGGAGGAACTGGCAAATCGCTGCGAACTGTCAAAAGGCTTTATTTCGCAGGTTGAACGGGAACTTACATCCCCTTCCATTGCTACGCTGGTTGATATTCTCGAGTCTCTGGGTTCAAACCTGCGGGATTTTTTTGCTGCCGGACAGGATGAGAAAATTATCTTCAAGGCGACGGATGTATTCGTCAAGGAAGACGAAACGCTGGGAGGACAGGTAAAATGGCTGATTCCCAATGCCCAGAAAAATGCAATGGAACCGATATATCTGACACTGCAGCCGCAAGGCCGGACAGAACTGCAGTCTCCCCATGAAGGAGAGGAATTTGGCTATGTGCTCAGTGGGACAATTATGCTGCAACTGGGCAGCCGGCAGTACAGAGTGCAAAAGGGCGAAAGCTTTTATTTTGTACCGAATGCCGAGCACTATCTGGTCAACGCAGGTAAAAATAAAGCGAGCGTGCTCTGGGTGGTTACCCCACCTACCTTTTAGGCTGGCAGAGTGAAAAGGCGCAGCGCATGAAATAGAAAGTGCCAGCGGGCAGTCTAAAGGGTGGCTTAAATGGCGGCTGATGAATTAAATCCGACAAAAATGATAAGAATTCTTGCTCTCCCGGATAATTGTTGCTATAATGAATAAGAAGTAGTGGAGAATTATTATTGCTTGATGGGAGCGTGAGGGTTATAAATTTTAAAGAATTGGAGCAGGGCGATAAAGAAATTATCGATGGGTTTTTTCAAACGCGGTATTATGAAAATGCCCATTTTAATTTTACGAATCTGTTTATGTGGCGGCGAGCCTATAATATCATGTGGACAGTTGAGGATGGTGTCCTTTATATGAAGGCACAGTGGGAGGGGAAAGAGTTTGCCTTGCAGCCCTTTGGCCCGGAAGAAAAAATGGAGGCAGCTATATCCCGCTGGCTGGAGTATTTTAAACAGCAGGGCAAGGAATTTTCTATGTCTGGGATTGATGCCGCTATGGCGGAGCAGTTCCGACATTATCCACAGGCTGAGTTTATCCTCAGTGCTAACCGGGATGATTTTGACTATGTCTATCGCAGTGAAGACTTGATTAAACTGGCGGGCAGGAAATTTCATGCCAAAAAAAATCATCTGAACAGTTTTCATAAGACATATCCAGAAGCTGAATATCAGCCGATTACGGAAGAGATTATTTTGCAGTGCAAGCTTACCATCAATGGTTGGTACCGCAAGCACAGCCAGGAGGCGCCGGATGATCCCTTTATTGCCGCTGAACGCGAGGCGATCATCGAAGTTCTCAATCATTTTTCGGAGTTGCAGCTTAAAGGCGGGGCAATTCTTCTCGGTAAGCGTGTAGTGGCCTTTACTTTTGGTGAACAGCTCAATCGCGATACGGCTGTGATTCATGTCGAAAAAGCTGATCCAGAAATCCGGGGGGCCTATCCGGCCATCAATCAAAGCTTTGTTGCTGATGCCTGGGCGGATCTGGAATTTATCAACCGGGAAGAAGATATGGGAATTGAGGGCCTGCGTAAGGCCAAAGAAAGTTATCGGCCGGTTAAACTCATTGAAAAATACACGGTTCAGCTGAAAAATAGCATCTAAAATAAGGGGCTTTGGTCAACTTTTTTGGCCGGAGTCCCTTATTTAGATGCTAGGAAAAATTCTGGTTGGCAATCTGAAAACCTTACGATATAATGTAACATAGTGCATTTTTAAGGAGCAGAAAGAATGAACAAAGTAATTGTCACCGTCATTGGCAGCCAGAAGGATGCTGCCGGCGAGGAAAACAGCATAAAAATGGTGGCACAGGGAAAGCATTACTGCCGCAATGGCATGAATTACGTTTTATATGAAGATACGAGTCTCAGCGGGGAACAGGGAACCTCAACATTGTTGAAAATAGCGGATGACTCGTTGACACTGCTGCGCCAAGGAGCCGTTGTGCAGGAACAGTATTTTGCCAAAGCGGAGGAGAGTGCCAGCGTTTATAAGACGCCTTATGGCGAATTGAATTTATCCATAAAGACAAAAGACATCGATATTGTCTATGGTTCCATCTCAGGCAATATCAGTATAAATTATGATCTTTCGATCAATGGGCAGTGGCAGAGCAGCAATACGCTGCAGATTGATATCTGTGCTGATCAGACGGAAAATAAAAATTTGAATTGAATAGGAGGCATTTTTTGTTTTGGATATCAAAGAAACATTGCTTAAAGGAATTGCGGCAGCTGTCGAACAGGCAGTAGCAGAAGGGGTTTTCCCGCCAGACCAGTGCCCGGAAATCATCCTTGAAGTACCGCCGCAGAAAGAGTTTGGTGATTTTGCCACAAGTTTTGCCATGAAGGCAGCACGGGCTTATAAGATGAACCCGCGCAAGATTGCCGAGGAACTTGCGGCCAGACTGCAAGGAGAATGGCTGGAAAAAACAGAGATTGCCGGTCCAGGATTCATAAATTTCTATCTTAAATCGGATGTTATTTACGATCAACTCGCAACAATCATTGCTGCCGGCAGTGAATATGGAAACTTAAAACAGGAAAATCCGTCCAAAATTCAGGTGGAGTATGTCAGTGCGAACCCGACCGGTCCGCTTCATGTCGGCCATGGCCGTGGGGCAGCGGCGGGAAGCGCACTGGTAAATCTTCTGCGGGCAGCCGGCTACGATGTTTCAAGTGAATACTACATTAATGATGCCGGAAACCAGATTGATAATCTGGCAGCTTCTGTAAATGCCCGTTATCTCGAATTGCTCGGGCAGCCGGCCGAATTCCCGGAAAATGGCTATCATGGGCAGGATATTGTCGATACAGCCAAACGAATTATCAAGAAATCTGGCGATGAATACCTGAAACTTGCGGCGGCAGAGCGGCTGGAGGTCTTTAAGGAGGTCGCCCTGCAGGAGAAGCTGGCGGCATTAAAAGAAGATCTGGCCGCCTTTAATGTCGAGCATGATGTCTGGTTTAGCGAACGCACTTTGCATCCGGAGGCAGTAAAAGATGCCTGTCATTTTTTACAAGAAAATGGAAATGTATATGAACAAGATGGAGCGTTATGGCTGAAATCGACGGCGTATGGAGATGATAAGGACCGTGTGGTCATTCGTGACAACGGAGTTCCTACATACCTCGCGGCTGATATCGCGTATCATCGCGACAAGTTTGTCCGCGGGTTTGATAAAGTTATCAATATATGGGGAGCGGATCATCATGGCTATATCTGCCGGGTTAAAGCGGCGGTAAAGGCCCTGGGTTATAATCCGGATGATCTTGAAGTCATGCTGCTACAGATGGTCAGTCTGTACCGCAATGGCGAGCTCGTCAAAATGTCAAAACGCACGGGTCAAAGTGTGACGCTGGCCGAACTGATTGAAGAAGTGGGAACGGATGCCGCACGGTATTTCTTCATCATGCGTTCTCTGGACAGTCAGCTCGATTTTGATCTTGATTTGGCAAAGTCGAAGTCAAATGAAAATCCGGTATATTATATTCAATATGCCCATGCGCGCATCTGCAGTATTTTCCGTCAGGCAGCTGAGTCTGGTTTGACGATGGCGGCTTTGCCGAAGCTTGAGCTCTTGACGGATGAGTCGGAAATTACCCTGATCAAAAAGATGGCAGCTTATGGGGAAGAAATCACCTATGCTGCCAGTGAGCGGGCGCCGCACCGCATTGCCCGGTACGCACATGAAATTGCCAGTGATTTTCACAGCTTCTATAATCGCTGCCGGATCATGGGTGTCGATACAGACTTGGCACAGGCACGTCTGGCACTTGTCGGTGCCGTGGCGAGTGTGATCCGGCATTCACTGGGAATCCTTGGCGTCAGTGCCCCGGAAAAAATGTAAACTACTATAAGGATAAAATAGATAAAAGCAGATATTTTGAGAGGAGTTTTAAGCTTGGATTTTTTAAACAGTTCAGAAGTCGATGTGGCTTATTATGTGTTATCACAAAAAGGGGAAACCATGTATTATAAGGATCTTGTCATGGAGGTTATTGACAAGACACATAAACCGGTGCAGTCACTGTCGGGGGCAATTGCCGAAGTATACACACTGCTCAATGTAGACAGCCGTTTTCAGCATGCCGGCAAGAGTATGTGGGGCCTTACCGAATGGAATCCGCCGGAAGTTAAACGTACCCACACTACTTCGACGACAACTACGAAGACGACAGGAACCAAGACGAAAACGACAAGTCGCCGCCGGGAAAAACTTCTAGAAGGAATTCAGGAAGAGGAATAGGCGAAAAGTAAAAATGCTCTTGCTTTACGGTTTTAAAAAAGGTATAATAGCCGAATGTGTTTTAGTTTGAGCTGGATAATTTCTATCATAAAATGGGGAGCACAAAGGATGATTTATAGGAGGATTTTTACATGGTAAAGTATATTTTTGTTACCGGTGGGGTGGTATCTTCCCTGGGCAAGGGAATTACAGCTGCTTCGTTGGGACGCTTGCTGAAAAGTCGCGGCATTAAGGTAACGATTCAGAAATTTGACCCGTATATCAATATTGATCCGGGGACGATGAGTCCATACCAGCACGGCGAGGTTTTTGTCACTGATGACGGAGCGGAAACGGATTTGGATCTGGGTCATTATGAGCGTTTTATTGACATCAACCTTACAAAAGGATCGAATATCACGGCGGGCAAGGTATACTGGTCTGTGTTGAATAAAGAACGCAAGGGAGATTATCTTGGCAGTACGGTACAGGTGATTCCGCATATTACCAATGAAATCAAGCAGCGAGTCTATGATGTCGCTTCGGCGGATGATGCGGAAGTTGTCATTACCGAAATTGGCGGAACGGTTGGCGATATCGAGAGTCTGCCCTTTATGGAAGCAATTCGTCAGGTGAAAAAGGAAGTCGGGAAAAATGACGTTCTCTATATTCATGTGACATTGGTACCTTATATTTCGGCGGCTGGTGAGCTTAAGACAAAGCCGACGCAGCATAGTGTAAAAGAATTGCGCAGTATTGGCATCCAGCCGGATATCCTTGTCTGCCGTGCGGACAAACCGATTTCCAAAGAAATGAAGGACAAGCTGGCGTTATTCTGTGATGTTGATACGGATGCGGTTATCGAAAATCGGACAGCATCAACGATTTATGAAGTGCCATTGATGATGCAGAAAGAAGGCCTTGATAAAATCGTATTGAATAAACTCAATATGGACTACAGTCCGGCCAAGATGGATGACTGGGAAAAAATGGTTTACAAAATCAATCATCCGTCCAAAAAGGTTAAAGTTGCGGTGGTCGGCAAGTACGTAGAATTGCCGGATGCCTATATATCGGTAACGGAAGCCCTGCATCATGCGGGGATTTCCAATGATGCTGAAGTGAAAATCCAGTGGGTAAATGCAGAAGAAATTGAAGCGGATGGCACGGATTTTGATGAGGTGTTTTCTGGCTGTAAAGGGATTCTTGTTCCTGGCGGATTTGGTGATCGTGGTGTTGAAGGCAAGATTCGGGCCATTCAATATGCCAGGGAAAACAAGATACCGTTTCTTGGCTTATGCCTGGGAATGCAGTGTGCAGTCATCGAATTTGCCCGTCATGTATGTGGCATGACGGATGCAAACAGCTCTGAATTCAATCAGGAAACGAAACATCCGGTGATTGATTTGATGCTGTCACAGGTTGATGTTGAAGACAAGGGTGGTACCATGCGTCTTGGCTCGTATCCATGCAAGGTGACAGCGGGAACCAATACACAGGCCGCTTATGGCGCGGATTTGATTCATGAACGCCATCGTCATCGGTTTGAATACAATAATGCCTTCCGGTCCGTGCTTTCTTCAGCCGGTCTTGTCATTGCTGGGACCTTGCCGGATGACAGTCTGGTAGAAATCGTTGAAGTAAAGGATCATCCGTGGTTTGTCGCGTCCCAGTTCCACCCGGAACTCAAGTCCCGACCAAACAATCCTCATCCGCTGTTTAGGGGTTTTGTCAAAGCAGCACTGGGCAATAAATAAAACGTTTATGCAAATAGGAACGATCATCCGGAATCGGGTGGTGGTTCCTATTTTTCACTTTATTTTCAGGCAGGATTTCCTCAGTAGCTGGCGAATCTCCCATAGTAAAGGATAGGGAAGAGGTGATAAGCTTGGTTGTGCAGGCAATTTGTTCAATCGCCCTTTACTGCCAGCGCTGTGGCAAGCTTCATATCCATGAGATACCATATTTCATCGGCAGCCAGCAGTTGGTTTTAAAATGTAGCTGTAAACAGGAACAGGCTGTGCTCCTGCGACGGGATGCGCAGCATTTAAAGATACAGATCCCCTGTGTGCTCTGCAGCTTACAGCAGGAGTATTTATATGAGCTGAAAAAATTGCGGCGGCTGAAGCTCGAAAAAATATATTGCCGTCGGGACCGGTTTGAGCTTGGGTATATTGGCAGAAAACGAAAAATAGAGGAATTGCTCAGTTTCAGCCGTCGTGAGTTTGAGGCTTTGCCGCAGGAGGAGGCCGCTGATCCGATTGAAAAACAGCAGCTGCTGCTCGAGGCATTGAACCTCATACATGACATTGCTGCTGCGGGCAATATTATTTGTCCCTGCGGCAGTAAAGCCATCGCGGCAGATATCCGCGGCAGTTTTCTTGTGGTTGAATGCAGCCGCTGCGGCAGCTATCATATAGTATCAGCGGAAACAGAAACGGATGTGGAGCAGCTTCGCCAAATAGAATATATTGATTTGATGTCCTATGGCTGCTGTCACAGCAAACATTAAAAATATGGCAGCCATTATTTTTCAGCGTCGCCTGTCGGCGCTTTTTTTGTTAACTTGACGGTGGACTAAACAAAAGGATATAATGAGAAGGAATTTTTTTATAAACGACAGGGGCTGGTGCAGGGTTTCGGAGGAAACTGCAACAGTCCCCTTTTGGCATGAATGGGATAGGTGGCAAGATGAAGGAATTTTTTGCAGCGATGCTGCAGGACAGTGCGGTTGGCAAAATCGTCCGCTGCTTTGGTAAAGAAAAATCGCAGAGCCTGGTATATGGCTTGGCGGGTTCACAAAAACACGCCATATTTGCCGCGTGTTACAGCAAAAACCGACGGACCATGGTCATTGTGACGAATAATCAGGAGACACTCGAAAACTGGCGGGCTGACTTGACAGCCCTGTTGCCGGAGACAACAATTGTGGAGCTGCCTCAGGTGGATGTTGTCAATTTTTCGGCAGCAGCTAAGAGCCGCACCCAGGCCGCCAGACGGCTCGATGTCCTCGGACGCTTGATGCGGCAGGAGAAAGTTATTGTACTGGCTACGGCCGCGGCCGCGGTGCAAAAAGGCCTTTCCAGGCAGGAGTTTGAGCGCAGCAGCCTGCATCTAAAGCTTGGTGAGGTTATGCAGCGGGAACAACTGCTCACACGGCTGGTGCAGCTTGGCTATGAGCACGCGGAACAGGTGGAAGGCATGGGCCAGTTCAGTGCGCGCGGCGGGATTGTGGATGTGTTTCCGATCAATGCTCAGATGCCATTTCGCATTGAGTTTTTTGATGATGAAGTCGATTCCTTGCGGGAATTTGATGCAGCCAATCAACTTTCGCGGCGAAATATCAGTGAAATCACCATTTTGCCGCTGGCCCAGCTTGATGCTGATGGCAGTCCGGCGATGTTTTTGTCCTACTTTGAAGGCAACGGAGTGGTGCTGCTTGATGAGCCGATGCGGATCCGGGATGAAATTGCAACGATCGTCAAAGAAAATCCCGAAGCCAAACAGCAGATTTTTAGCTGGGAAGACATGGCGCTGGAGGCCAGAAAAAATAATGTCATTTATACGGCTCTGATGCTGCAGAAAATACAATTTTCGCAACCGGAGGAACTGGTCAGTGTCACGGTAAAGGCGGTGGCGCCGTTTCAAAAGCAGATGGACATGATGGCCGATGAGGTGAAGAATTGGCTCGAGCGAGGCGAACGGGTGCTGGTCTTTATGAGTGACGGAAAAAAAGCGCAGTCGCTGCGCGAGGTTCTGGCACAGCACAAAATTGCCTCGGTCTGCCGGCAGAAACCGGAAATCATTTCGGCTAATATCGTAACAATTGCCGAAGCGACGCTGCTCAATGGATTTGAACTGCCGCAGGCACGGCTGGTTGTGATTACGGAACGCGATATCCTTGGCCGGCAAAAGAAAAAATTGCCGCCACGGAAAACAAGTAGTGATCGAATAGCACATTTTCGAGATATCAATATCGGGGATTATGTCGTTCATGCCAGCCACGGGATCGGGAAATACCTCGGCGTAGAAACGCTCGATGTCGGCGGCGTGAACCGTGACTACCTGCACATAAAATACGGTGGCGATGATAAACTTTTTGTGCCGACAGATCAGGTGCAGCTGCTGCAAAAATATATTGGGTCAGAAGGCGAGGCGCCACGGCTGCACCGCATGGGGGGCAACGAATGGAACAAAGCCAAGGCCAAGGCTAGGGCCTCGGTACAGGATATTGCCAAAGAATTGTTGCATATTTATGCGCAGCGGATGAATGCCCGTGGGGTGGCTTTCTTGCCGGATACCCCCTGGCAGCAGGAGTTTGAGGAGGCATTTCCCTATGAGGAAACTCCTGACCAGCTCCGGGCGGTTGCTGAAATCAAAGCGGATATGGAAAAAGAGCAGCCGATGGAGCGCTTGCTCTGCGGTGACGTTGGCTTTGGGAAAACAGAAGTTGCAATCCGGGCGGCATTTAAGGCGGTGATGAGCGGCAAACAAGTGGCGGTACTTGTGCCGACAACCGTGCTGGCACAACAGCATTTTCAGACCTTCAGCAGCCGCTTTGAGGGGTTTGGTCCGAATGTAGATGTGATCTGCCGTTTTCGCTCCCCCAAGGAGCAAAAGGAAACATATGCCAAGGTCGAAAGTGGGCAGGTGGATATACTGATTGGGACCCATTCCATTCTCAATGCGAATCATGTGCGCTTTAAGGATCTTGGGTTGTTGATTGTCGATGAAGAACAGCGCTTTGGCGTGGCCCAAAAGGAAAAAATAAAGAAGCTTGCGAAAAATGTCGATGTATTGACTTTGAGTGCGACCCCGATTCCGCGTACGCTGCATATGTCGCTTGTCGGAGCGCGTGATATGAGCATCATCGAGACCCCGCCGGAAGAACGCTTTCCGGTGCAGACTTATGTTATTGAAAACAATGAGATCATCATTCGTGATGCAATTCGCCGGGAACTAAAGCGTGGCGGGCAGGTATATTTTGTCTACAACCGGGTTGAGACAATTGATAAAATGCGGGCCAAGCTTGCTGAAATGCTGCCGGATGCCCGGATACAAACAGCGCACGGGCAGATGCCGGAAGACCTGCTGGAACAGGTTATGAGTGATTTTTATGAAAACAAATATGATATTTTGCTGGCGACCAGCATTGTGGAAAATGGGCTGGATGTAGCGAATGCCAATACGATTATTGTCTACAATGCGGATCATTTTGGACTGTCACAGCTCTACCAGATGCGTGGGCGCGTCGGGCGTTCGACACATATGGCCTTTGCCTATTTTGTCTATCAGGCTGACAAGGTTTTAACGGAAACAGCAGAAAAACGATTGCAGGCAATCAAGGAGTTTGCTGAACTCGGCGCGGGCTTTAAGATTGCGATGCGGGATCTTGAAATCCGTGGAGCCGGGAATTTGCTCGGCTCCCAGCAGCATGGGCATATTGCCAGTGTCGGTTTTGAAATGTACTGCCGAATGCTGGATGAAGCGGTGCAGGAACTCAAAACGGGTGTGCCGTCGGTTGAACACATCGAGCCCATTATCGAGGTTCAGGTAGAGGCTTATATTGACGGGGGGTACATTGATGATGCAATGCACAAGATTGAAGTTTATCAGCGCATAGCCGCTCTTCGAACTGGTGAGCAGATACGCACTTTACTGGATGAACTGATTGACCGCTTTGGAGATCCGACGAAACCGGTTATGAATTTGCTGCAGGTAGCGCGCATAAAAAATTATGCACGCAGCCTCGGTGTTAAGTCGATTATCGAAAAACCGGCTTTTTTGGAAATTGCCTTTGGCCCACAGCCGAAGTTTGAAGTAGATAATATGCTTGCCCTCAGCAGCCGGTTGGGATCCATGATGAAAATATTGCCGGGGGTCGCGCAGCTCGTCCGGATTAAATTGACACCGGCAACGAAAAAAGGCATATTAAATTATCTGACGCGGTTGCTGATGGTGCTGGCCGGCGAGGATACAGAAAAAATAAAGCCGAAGAAACAATAGAGGAGGCCTTTTTTTGGGGACAATAACAATTGTAGGATTAGGACCGGGACCGTTTGGTCTGATAACGATGGAAACCTGGGAGAAAATGCAGCAGGCAGAACAGTTGCTGCTGCGGACAACCGTTCATCCGACGGTGGCTGAATTGGAAAAGCGGGGGTTGCGGTTTAGCTCTTATGATACTCTGTATGAGACCGGAGCAACTTTTGAGGAGGTCTACAGCCGGATTGCCGCGGATGTTGTCCGGAGGGCCAAGGAAGGGCAGCAGATTGTCTATGCCGTACCGGGAAGCCCCCTGGTTGCCGAACGGACGGTGATCATGATCCGTGAGCTGGCTCGCCAGGAGGGACAGCTCGTCCATATACTGCCGGGAATGAGCTTTGCGGAAGTCCTTTATGTCCGACTCGGCATTGATCCGATCGAGGGGCTGACAATTCTCGATGCCGCAGACCTGTCTTCTTTGCCGGAAGATATGCCGACGGCACTCGTCGTGACCCAGGTGTACAATCAGCAGGTGGCATCAGAGGCTAAACTCAGTCTGATGGAAATTTATCCGGATGATCATCCGGTGATGCTCGTGCGCAACCTCGGGCTGGAAGATGAAAAAATTCTCCCGCTCCCGCTTTATGAGATTGACCGGCAGTGTGGCATTGATCATCTTACAAGCCTGTATGTGCCGGCAGCTCCAGCCAAAACACGGGAGTTTACGCTTGAACCATTGAACGATATTATGGCCCGGTTGCGCGCGCCAGATGGCTGCCCTTGGGATATTTTGCAGACCCATGCTTCGCTGCGCAGCAATCTGGTGGAAGAGGTTTATGAAGTGATTGAAGCGATTGACCTTGAGGATGCTGAACTGCTTTGTGAAGAGCTCGGAGACCTTTTGCTGCAGATTGTATTTCATGCCCGTATGGCGGAGGAAACCGGGAGCTTTTCTATGCAAGATGTAATTGACGGTATCTGCAACAAGCTGATCCGGCGTCATCCGCATGTTTTCGGGCAGATATCCGTACGAGATGCCGGGGAAGTACTGTTGAACTGGGAGCAGATTAAGAAAGAAGAGAAGAAGGAACGCACATCACTGCTCGATGGCGTTCCGAAAGATCTGCCGGCACTGATGGGCGCCGGTAAACTGCAGCAAAAAGCGGCAAAAGCCGGTTTTGACTGGAACGACATCGGACCGGTATGGGGGAAACTTGACGAAGAGATCGCTGAACTCAAACAGGCGATCCGGCAGCAGGATCCAGCCCATACAGAGGAAGAACTGGGGGACGTTTTATTTTCTGTCGTGAATTTGGCGCGCTTTTTAAAAGTGGATGCTGAAACAGCGCTGCGACGAACAAATGGGAAATTTAAACATAGGTTTTCACATGTGGAAACCCGGGTTAAGGCGAGTGGACATTCATGGAAAGAATTTACCCTTGAAGAGCTGGATGCTTTTTGGGAAGAGGCAAAAAGGTAGATTTTTCCTGGATTTTGGGTAGATTTTCCCTAATTTTAAAAAAAAATATATTTTTTTACAGAAAATTTACCGAATAAAGAGGAATAAGGGCGGAAACAGCGAATTAAGCTAAACGTAATCATATCAAAGGAGGCTATATTCGTGAACAAAACCGAATTGGTGGCTAGCGTTGCAGACAAAGCTGGCTTAACAAAGAAAGATGCAGAAAAAGCAGTAAACGCATTATTTGCCAGTGTCGAGGAAGCGCTTGTTAAAGACGACAAAGTCCAGGTAATTGGATTTGGCACATTTGAAGTCAAAGCACGTGAAGCAAGAAAAGGACGTAATCCACAAACGGGTGAAGAAATTACGATCCCTGCTTCCAAAAATCCTGTATTCAAAGCAGGCAAAGCATTGAAAGATGCAGTAAACAAGTAAAAACAGAAAGCCGGGTTCCTAGAACCCGGCTTTTGTTTTTTTTCGAGGTGTATGTGTATGAAGCAGGCAGTAAGAAAAAAGACGGCATTAATTACGGGAGGGACATCAGGAATTGGTCTGGCGGCGGCACAGATTTTTCTTGAGCAGGGGATACAGGTCATGTTGGCCGGACGTTCCGGTGAACGCGGCCGTGCGGCACTTGATGAATTGGCGTATCCAGAAAGCCAGTTGAGCTTTGTCAGAACGGATGTCTCTAAAACCGAGCAATGCCGACAGGCTGTGGCAGCGACGGCTGAGAAATTCGGCGGGATTGATATTCTGGTCAATTCAGCCGGAATATACGTTGAACGAGCGATTGAACAGATGACGGAAACAGCTTTTATTGAGGTGATGGATACCAATATAAAGGGAACCTATTTTATGTGCAAATATGCGGCCGAATTTCTCAAGCAGAGCCAAAGTGGAGCCATTGTAAATGTTTCCTCGGATGCCGGTGTCAACGGGAATTATCTGTGCAGTGCCTATTGTGCCTCTAAGGGTGCTGTAACGGTATTTACGAAAGCGCTTGCGCTTGAAATGGCACCTTATAGGGTCAGGGTAAACTGCATTTGTCCCGGGGATATTGATACGCCGCTTACGCAGCGTCAGTTTAATGATGCCACCGATCATCAAGAACAATTGCGTGAGATGAGCAGTCTCTATCCGCTTGGCCGGATAGGTACAGCGGTAGAAGCAGCAGAGGTCATTTGTTTTCTTGCTTCAGAAAAAGCAGCCTTTGTCACTGGCGCCGCCTGGAGTGTCGATGGCGGTCTTACAGCCTATTAATGCTTTCAGCAGGATTTCAGAGCAGAAGAATATATTGAAAAGCAGCAGGTTTTACAGGCTAATATGAATATGTTAGAATGTATACTGCACTTATGATATAATTTATCGAGAAGCGAACGGGATTAGATCACAGGGCTGTATTAGGACGGCTCTGAAATGCATTTTGGCGCGATATGGTGGAGGAACGAATAAACATGCACAATAAAAATGTTCTCATTATCACAGCTTCGATAGGTTCGGGACACAATAAGGCAGCAGAAGCTATCAGCAATGAGATGAAAGCAAAATATCCTGCTGCCAGCATACATACGGTTGATTTCATGTCAACCAAAACAGCCTATCTCAACGGGCTGCTGAAGGAAATATACCTTAAAATGCTGGATTTTATTCCGAATCTGTATGAGTTTTTATATAATTTTACTGCCGGAAGATTGCCCGGCTTTTCAGTCCAGAGTCTTTTGGCGATGGCGATGAAGCGCAATATGGAGGGGCTGATTCGCCAGTATGAGGCCGATATCGTCATCTGTACGCATCCCTTTCCCTGTGCGGCGGCTTCAAGCCTGAAAAAATCGGGCCGGCTGGAGGCGCTGCTTGTTGGTGTGATTACGGATTTTTCCGTGCATCAGATGTGGGTTTATGAAAATATTGAGCTGTATTTTGTCGCACATCAGGCTATGCGGGAAGATCTGATACGACGGGGAATTGTGGCTGAACGAATTCGGGTGACAGGAATCCCGATAGCCAGGGTTTTTAGCAGTGAATACAATCGTCAGGATCTGTTGGGAAAATTTAATCTTGAGCCGGACCTGCCGGTTATATTGATCATGGGGGGCGGTCTTGGACTGGGGGGCGTGAAATTTGCGCTGCACCAGCTCGAAGACCTTGCAATGCGACTGCAAATTCTGGTTGTTACCGGAACGAATGCGGCCCTGTGGTCAGAGATCAACGAATATGCCGCCGGCTCAAAGCAGCGGGTTGAGGTCTGGGGCTATTCGAATAATGTTGAAGAACTTATGGCGGTGGCAACTTGTCTGATCAGTAAGCCTGGAGCCCTTACCATCTGTGAAGCCTTGGCGATGGAACTACCGATGCTGCTTCATGAGCCCATTCCGGGACCGGAAACGGAAAATGCTGTCTATGTTGCGGGCAACGGTGCGGCAGTCTGGATACAGGACAATGAAAAACTGGGTCAGACTCTCGGGCAGATATTGTCTAAGCCGTCAGAACTCGCCAATATGCGCCGACAGGCAGGAAGGTGCAAGCGCCCGCAGGCCGCGGGAGATATTGTTGACGCCATTGTTGCCTATGCAAATGCGCAGGGCCTGGTCAATAAATAAAAAATAAAAATTGGCCTT
>Ga0183100_1000586_pt1 | contig 26374 bp, 25 predicted proteins | sample Biomet2_FD_127789 | JGI IMG/M metagenome (GOLD analysis project Ga0183100, IMG submission 127789) | Microbial communities from bioreactor (seeded with anoxic lake sediment) at LBNL, California, USA - Biofuel metagenome 2 | ecosystem: Engineered > Bioreactor > Anaerobic > Unclassified ...
GTGGGTTTTCCCACGCCGCCGCGGTTATATAGGAAGGAGAAAGAAGAAAAAAGTCAGTTGTAACCGGTCAGTTGCCGCTGCCGGAGGAACCGTTGTTGCCAAAGAAGTAATTGTAATAGTCGTTATACCCCTTTCCGGAAGAACCATTCTTGCCGGAAGAACCGCTGCTGCCCGAATTGCCGGAGGAGCTGGAGGTGGTGGCCGGAGCCGTTCCAAAGGTCAGCTGCACGGTGGTGTAGGAGCCGCTGCGGTAGATGGTCAGCGTTACCGCGTCGCCGGAGGAGTAGTTCTTCTTGGCGGCGCTGAGATCCTCCATGGAGGTGATCTCGGTGTCGTTGACCTTGGTGATGACGTCGCCCAGTTTCAGCCCGGCCTTGTCGCCGGCGCCGCCGGCCTCCACGGAGTAAACAAACACGCCTTTGGTAATGTCGATCTTATACTGGGAAGCCATCTGGCTGGTCATGGTGCCGGCCGTAATGCCCAGGTATGGCTTGGTGGTGACCTGGCCGTTTTCCATGATGTCCTTGATCATGGCGGAGACGTCATTGATGGGGATGGCGAAGCCCAAGCCTTCCACTGTGGTATTGGCATAGCTGGAATACTTGGCGGAGACGATGCCCACCACCTCGCCGTAGCTGTTCATCAGGGGGCCGCCGGAGTTGCCGGGGTTGATGGAGGCATCCACCTGGATCATGTTGAAAGGTGTGCCGTCCACGTTGATGGCGCGGTTATTGGAAGAAACAATGCCTTCGCTCATGCTGAAGGTCAGTTCGCCCAGGGGATTGCCGATGGCGGCCACGGAGTCGCCCACGTTGACGGCACTGGAATCGCCCAGCGTCACAGCCGGCAGATCGGCGGCGTTGATCTTCAGCACCGCAATATCGTAATCCTCATCGCCGCCCACGAGAGTGGCGTCATAGTTGTCGCCGCTGTAAAGCGTTACCTTCACCGATGAGGCGCCGCTGATCACATGGTAGTTGGTGACGATATAGCCGTCGGCGGTAATGATAAAGCCACTGCCGGCGGAGGCGGATTCCACGCTCTGGCCAAACACGTTGGTGGTGGTGGAAGCGGTGTTGATGGACACCACGCTGTTTACCGTGGAAGCGTAGACCTCCGACATGGTCATGGCCGTCTTGCCGTCCACTTTTTTGACGCTGACGGCGGTGGTCTCTCTGTTGCTCACCGCGATAGAGGCTCTGCCGCCGCTTCTGGCCGCCAGCACAACGCCGGCGCCGCAGGCACCACCCAGCAGGGCACAGCTCAGAGCCAGCGCCGCCACCTTGGTGCCGGTCTTTTTGAAAAAGTTCTTTTTTGGGGGCATCTCCGGCTGGGGGACGACAGGTTCCGCAGACAGAGGGGAGTAGCCGTCCTGCGGCCGTTCAGAGCCGCTGCGGTAGCTGTAATGATACAGGTTTTCTTCGTCGTTATACATGGTCATGTCCTCCTTGCAGGTGTTCGCGTACTATGAAGACAGCATAAAATAGAATTATGACAAAATCATGAAATTAGGCAAAAGTTTTTGTGAACGTCAGCTTCTTCTTGTTGTACGGCGAATTCTATATTATAATCATCATAATCATCTTGACCCGGTTTCCAGCGGGAGCGCCGCTCCCTCTGTCTATTCACTACTATACCCGGAAACCTTAATCCAAACTTTAAGACTTTACTTTTTTCAAAAAAAGAGGTGATCTATCTTGCTGAAGATCGAGGGCTTGACGCTTCCGCCCGGCGCGGATGAGGCATCGCTTGCCCGAAAAGCCGCCAAAGTGCTGCGTTTGCCGGAGGCTGTGCCCGTGCAGGTGCTTCGCCGCTCGGTGGACGCGCGGGAGACCGTCTCCTTCGTCTATTCCGTGGCGGTGACGGTGCCCCAGGAAGCGCAGGTGCTCCGCCGCTGTCGGGACAGCCGTGTGTCCGCCTATCGCCCGGAGGTCTACCGCCTGCCGGAGGCCGTGCCTCCGCCGGAGATACGCCCCGTGGTGGTGGGCGCAGGTCCGGCCGGTCTTTTCTGTGCCCTGACCCTGGCAGAGTGCGGCGCGCGGCCCATTTTGCTTGAGCGCGGTCAGCCTGTGGAGCAGCGGCAGCGGGACGTGGACGCCTTTTGGCGCACCGGCGTGCTGGACCCTTCTTCCAACGTGCAGTTCGGCGAGGGCGGGGCCGGGGCCTTTTCCGACGGCAAGCTGAATACCGGCACCAGAGATCCGCGGCACCGCTGGATCATGGAAACGCTGGTGTCTTGCGGCGCACCGGACTCCATTCTCACCGACGCCAAGCCCCATGTGGGCACCGACCGCTTTCACACCACGCTAATCGCTCTGCGGCAGCGTCTTGTGGATCTGGGCGCCGAGATCCGCTTTGGCCATCAGGTGGCGGAGCTGGATGTGTCAGACGGGGCGCTGCGGGGATTGCATATTCTTTCCCCGGAGGGGCCTTATACCCTTCCTGCCCGCCGCGCCGTGCTGGCCCTGGGCCACAGCGCCCGGGACACCTTTGAAGCCCTTTACGGTGCGGGCGTTTTGATGACGCCCAAGGCCTTTGCCGTGGGGGTGCGAATCGAGCATCTCCAACGGGACATGGACGTCCGGCAGTACCGGCATTACGCGGGGCATCCCAGCCTGCCCCCCACCTCCTACAAGCTCTCCTGTCACCTGGAGGACGGACGCAGTGCCTTTTCCTTTTGTGTCTGCCCCGGCGGGCAGGTGGTGGCCGCCGCTTCGGAAGAGCGGCAGGTGGTCACCAACGGCATGAGCGAATATGCCCGGGACGGAGAGAACATCAACGGCGGGCTTTTGGTCAACGTAACCCCCGCAGACTTCGGCAGCAGCCACCCGCTGGCAGGCATCGCATTTCAGCGCCAGTTGGAGCGGGCCGCCTACGATTTGGGCGGCGGCGGCTATCGGGCTCCCGCCCAGCGGGTGGAGGACTTCCTTCTGGGACGTCCTTCCGCGGGGCCGGGCCGCGTCCGGCCCACCTACCGCCCCAGCGTGACGTTTACCGATCTGCGGCAATGCCTGCCCGAATTTGTCTGGCAGACCATGGCCGGAGCCCTGCCCCTGCTGGAGCGGAAAGTGCGGGGTTATGCCGACGGGGACGCCATCTTAACGGCCGTGGAAACACGCTCTTCTTCCCCCGTCCGTCTGCCCCGGGACGACAGTGGGCAGGCAAATATCCGCGGGGTCTATCCCTGCGGCGAAGGCGCCGGTTACGCAGGAGGCATTCTTTCCGCCGCCGCGGATGGTATGCGCTGCGCCGAACATATATTGGAGGTATACAGATGAGAACAATCGCTGTTATTGATGACTTTATGACCCCCCACCACCGTCAGCAGGTGGAGGAAACGGCCGCCCGTTTCGGCTTCGCCGTGGAGTTTTTCTCCACCGACGCCGAGTTGCGGGGCCGTGAAACAGAATTTGAGATCCTCTACGGTCACTGCGCCCCCGACATCCTCAAGGCCAGCCGGAACCTGAAGTGGTTCTGCTGCAGCTACGCGGGTGTGGATCCTTACCAGGACGAGAGCGTCTTTCCCAGCCCCGATACGCTTCTGAGCAACTCCTCCGGCGCCTACGGCATCACCATCGCCGAGCATATTCTGATGGTGACGCTGATGATGCTGCGCCGGATGCCGGACTTCCAGGAGGTGGTGCGCCGTCACGGCTGGCAGCAGTCCATGCCCATGCGCTCCATCTGCGGCAGTGCCATCACCGTGCTGGGCACCGGCGACATCGGCACCAGCTTTGCCCGCCGGGCCAAGGCCATGGGTGCCTCCGTCATTCGCGGCATCCGCCGCAGCAAGAAAGCCTGCGACCCCGCCTATGATGAGATCTACACCACGGAAGAACTGGACAAGATCCTGCCCCTGACGGATATTCTGGTGATGGCTCTGCCGTCCACCGGCGACACCAGGGGCATCCTCTCCAGAGAGCGCATTGCCCTGCTGTGCCCGGAGTCCTATGTGGTCAACGTGGGCCGCGGCAGCGCCATCGACCAGCCCGCGCTGATGGAAGCACTTAACGAAGGCCGTCTGGCCGGCGCCGCGCTGGACGTGATGACGCCGGAGCCTCTGCCCGCCGACCATCCCTTGTGGGATACCAAGAATCTTATCATTACTCCCCATTGCTCGGGCAATATGTCTCTTGGCGTCACCTGCGACAAGGATGTGTCCATGTTCTGCGAGGATCTGGCGCACTACGCCAAGGACGAGCCTCTGACCCATCTGGTGGACCGCAAACTGGGCTACTGATTTTCCCGCTGTATAAAAGTATGCTGTCCGCCGCGCGTGGCCGGACAGCATACTTTTTCATTTCCATTCTTTTCCTTCTTCATATTTTTATCTTGTTATTCGTCGGAAAATCGTATATAATATAGACCTATTTATATGCCATATGAAATTTGCTGCCATCTTCTGAAGAAAGGAAGTTTGCTATGATAAAGGTCCAGTCTGAGAAAGGCGAAATCACCATCAGCAGCGCTGTTTTCACCAGCATCACCGGTGCCGCGGCCACCAACTGTTTTGGCGTGAAAGGCATGGCCTATCGCAGCATGACCGACGGGCTGGTACATTTACTGCGCCGCGAGGCCATGAGTAAGGGTGTCAAGGTCACCTATAACGAGGACAACACAGTTTCCATCGAGCTCCACATCATTGTGGAAAACGGCGTCAATATCACCACGGTCTGCCGCTCTATCATGAGCGAGGTGCAATATGTGGTCACCAAAAATACCGGCGTGGAGGTTAAGTCCATCAATGTCTGCGTGGATTCACTTTCCATGTAAGTCCGTCGGTAGAAGGAGAAACAGAGTATGACTGAACATATCAACGGTGCGCAGTTCAAGCAGATGGTGCTTTTCGGGGCCGCCTGCATCACGCTGCAAAAGCAAAGCATCAACGATTTGAATGTATTTCCCGTACCCGACGGCGATACGGGTACCAATATGAGCCTGACCATCAATACGGCGGGCACCGAGCTGAAAAAGATCCAGCCCAAGACGCTGAGCGAAGCCGCCTCCGTCACCGCCTCCGCCCTGCTGCGGGGCGCCCGGGGCAACTCCGGCGTTATTTTATCCCTGCTGTTCCGCGGTTTTTCCAAGTCCGTGAAGGGGATGGAGACTGTGGACGCCCTGACGCTGGCCAACGCTCTGCAAGAGGGCGTCACCACGGCATACAGCGCCGTCATGAAACCCGCCGAGGGCACCGTCCTCACCGTTTCCCGTCTTGCCGCCAAGCGGGCGGTGGAAGCGGCGGAAGAGGGCCTGGACGTGGAAGGCGTTTTGGAAGAAGCGCTGAAGACGGGTTATGAAACGCTGGAAAAGACCATCGACATGAACCCGGTGCTGAAAAAGGCCGGCGTGGTGGATGCCGGCGGCAAGGGCTACCTCATCATTCTCGACGGCATGCTCCAGTGCCTGCGGGGCGGACCTATGCCCCATGTGGACGAGAGCAGCGCCGCCAGCGAAAAAGCCGATTTCAACGTGTTCTCCGCCGAGGAGATCACTTTTGCCTTCGACACCGTCTTTATTGTCCGCAAGAAGGATCCCAATGTGGCACTGGAGGGGCTGCGCGCCTTCCTCAGCAGCATCGGCGACAGCCTGGTGATTGGCGAGGACGACGAGGCCTTCAAGGTCCATGTCCATACCAATATCCCCGGCGACGCCCTCACCGAGGCGCAGAAGTACGGCACGCTGGAGCTGGCCAAGATCGAAAATATGCGTACCCAATACGACGATGTGGCCGCAGGCAAAAAGGCCCAGAGCGTGGACGATCTGGAAGAGGACGCTGCCGAGGAAGAAGAGACTGTGGCCTCGCCCCAAAAGCGCTACGGCTTTCTGGCCGTCTGCGCCGGCGACGGTTTGGCGGCCGCCTTCCGTGATCTGGGTGTGGACAGCATCGTCAGCGGCGGTCAGACCATGAACCCCTCCACGGAGTCCATCCTCAAGGAGATCAACCGCACCCCCTCCGAGGTGGTATTCGTGCTGCCCAACAACAAAAACATTATCATGGCTGCCCAGCAATGCGTGGATCTGACGGAAAAGCAGGTGCTTGTGGTTCCCACCGCCTCCGTGTCCCAGGGCATCACCGCCATGATGAGTGCCGATCCCGACGCCGAAGACCCTCAGGCCATTTTGCAGGCCATGACCGAGGCCGCTTCCCATGTGTCCACTGCGCAGATCACCTATGCCGCCCGGCATTCTGATTTCGACGGCTTCGACATCGAGGAAGGCGACTATCTGGCGCTGCTGGACGGCAAGCTCTTTGACACCGGCCGTGATCTGGACGCGCTGCTATCTAAGCTGGCGCAGAGCGCCAAGGAAAAGGGCGCCGAGTTTATCACCCTATTTTACGGCGAGGATGTGTCCGCCGAGGACGCGCAGGCCGTGCAGGAAATATTTGAGGAGACCTGCCCCGACGCGGAGATCTCCCTGCTTTCCGGCGGTCAGCCTGTGTACTACTATGTGATCTCCATCGAATAATACAAAACACCCGGCTGTCTGCAAATGCAGACAGCTGCCAAACAGGCATCGCCGCAAGCGCTTTTGCGGCGATGCCTGTTCACTTTATCTGTGCGCATGATATACTGATCCTGAAAAGCGCGGCAGACGGGGATCCGGCCTACTGCTTTAAGAAAGGAAACACAAATGACGCACGACCAATTGGCGGGGACGATATGGGTGTCAGCACCAATGCCGTTTCAAAATGGAAAAGAGGCATCCATCATGCAAAAACTTTGCGATGTGCCGAGGATCACGCTCAATGAGCTTTTCGCCGGAGAGCGGGTGGAAGAGGACACCGCCGCCCAGCAATCCGAGCAAAACATTCTCTCACTGCTGAAGCTGGCCAGTGACAAGAACAGGAAGAACAAGGTCCTTGCCCTTCCGGTGGCTCTACTGTTGCTTATTTTGCTGATATGGGTTGGAAAAGAGCTTCTCGTCAAAGGAGGATATCTGCCCGATGACCAACGGAAATATTCTCAGGTCTACATCAGCGGAAACGGAAATATAAAGGGTGAGGCGGATATTGATTCGTTCGGTAAAATAAGCATTGATTTTGAATAGGCGCTCATGAAATTGCAAATTCCGTTTTTTCAGGATGTCACGCAAAAGGCAAAACCGGTTTGCGGATAAGAGCGGCCCTCTTCGCAGCGCTTTGTCCTGCCATACCTTTACAAAAAAGCTCCCGCTTGCTATGCAGGCGGGAGCTTTGCCCCTTTACAGCTGCCGCTCAAAGCGGCAGTGTCATTTTGCGATTTTGTGCCTTACAGCGCGGCGACCGCCTCCGCCACCGACGCTTCGCACCAGCGCATGGCCTCCAGCGTCTTTTCAAAAAGAACGTTCAGTTCCCAGCCCAGACGCTCTGCCCCCTGCGTGATCACGTCCCGGGAACAGCCGGCCGCAAACTTTTTGTCCTTGAACTTCTTCTTCAGGCTGGAAACCTCCATGTCCTGCACGCTTTTGGACGGACGCATCAGCGCCGCCGCGCCGATCAGGCCCGTCAGCTCGTCGGCGGCAAACAGCACCTTTTCCATCTCATGCGCCGGCTCTACGTCGCAGCACAGGCCGTAGCCGTGGCTGCACACGGCGTGGATAAATTCCTGGGAGGCACCCGCTTCTTTCAGCAGCTCCGGTGCCTTGAGGCAGTGTTCCTCCGGCCACATCTCAAAGTCAATGTCGTGCATCAATCCCACCGTGGCCCAGAAATCCGCGTCCTCTCCATAGCCCAGATCGTTGGCATACCAACGCATCACGCCTTCCACCGTCAGAGCGTGCTGAATGTGAAACGCATCCTTGTTGTACTTTTTCAGGGCCGCCAGCGCCGCCTCCCGGCTGATACATTCTTTCATGGGGCATCCTCCTTTGTTGATTTTCCTTATTGTAGCAAAACGCTTTCCGTTATGCAAGAGGCCGGAGAGCGTTTTCCAGCAAGCGCATCATCTGCTGGGCGTGGCGGTATTCATCCGCCGCCAGCTCTTCAAAGATCCGTGTCAGGCAGTAATCGGTGGTCTCCTCCGATGCCTGTATGTAGTTGAAGTTGCCGCAAATCTCTTCGTGATAGCGGTCCCGCAGGGCTTCGCAGTAAGGCGGCACGCTGACGGCTCCCACCGCCACCGCCGGGGTGTAGCACTCGCCTGTGATAAGGTAATACACCGCCATCAGGCGTTTGGCGTGCATACCCTCATCCACCGCCGCTTCCTTCATGACCTGCCGGGCATAGGCCGTGGGCGCCCGGCGGGCATAGCACAGGTAGACGCGCCTGTCGCTGAGCTCGCCTTCAATGAATCCTCCCAGCATCTCCATCTCCGCCGGGGATGCCGTGCCCAGACAGCAGGCTTCTCTTTGCTCCGCCGGCTGCTGTCCCGCTTTCGCGCCGGACGTCATTCCCATGCCGGGCATGGTGGCAGTACCAGGCATCGTGGTCGTTCCAGGCATCGTGGCGGTACCGGGCATTGTAGTTGTACCGGGCATTGTAGTTGTTCCGGGCATTGTGGTCGCTCCGGGCATCGTAGTTGTTCCGGGCATCGTAGTTGTTCCGGGCATCGTAGTGCCGGGTACGGTTCCGGCGTCTGTCGCGGCAGCCATGGCTGCCCGCACCTCCGGATAGGGGTTCAGATCCGGCGCCACCCGGCGCCACACCTGGTCATATTGCCGGTAATCATAGGACGCCCCCTCCATTTTCGTTCCAGTTTCCATGATTGAACGCCTCCTTCTCCTGTTATACTATGATAGGGCGGGAAAAAGGGTGTCTGTCCTCTTGGGGAAAAAGGTGCGTCTCCGTTGCATTTTTTCCAAAACTCTGTTAAAATAAAGTGCTTAGTTGGGCGTATTTTGTCGTTTTTATTTTTTTGTTGCATTTGCAACATATATAGCTTCGGGCGGCTGCTATACTGGTCATAAACAGGAAGCACGGCGTTCCGGTGCCAATCATAAGGAGGTTGTTCCGATGCTGGAACTCAAAGACATTTCTTACCATGTGTCCGCCGCCGACGGAGAGACGGATATTCTCAAGCATATCAGTTTGGAGATCCCCGATCACAAGCTGATCGTATTTACCGGCCCCAACGGCGGCGGCAAGACCACGCTGGCCAAGATCATCATGGGCCTGGTGCAGCCTACCTCCGGCCAGATCTTCTGGAACGGCCAAGACATCACGCTCCTCGGCATCACAGAGCGTGCCAAACTGGGCATCAGCTACGGCTTCCAGCAGCCGCCCCGTTTCAAGGGCATTACTGTCCATGATCTTCTGCTGCTCGCCGCCGGGCAGGACAAGCTGAGCAAGGATCAGTGCTGTCAGTATCTGATCCGGGTGGGTCTTTGCGCCAACGACTACCTGAACCGTGAAGTGGACGTGAGCCTCTCCGGCGGAGAGGTGAAGCGCATTGAGATCGCCACCATTCTGGCCCGGCACAGTGATCTGATGATCTTTGACGAGCCGGAAGCCGGTATCGACCTGTGGAGCTTTGCCCGCCTCACCGAGACGTTTGAGCAGATCCACCGCCAGCAGCAGTCCACCATGATCATCATTTCCCACCAGGAACGCATCATTCAGCTGGCGGACGAGATCATTGTGGTGGCCGGCGGCCAGATCGCGCACCGCGGCTCCACGGAGGAAATCTTCCCGCTGATCCTGGCGGACACGCTGGGCTCCTGCCCGGTACTGACAAAGGAGGAACATCGGTTATGATCACTGATATTGACGCAGCCCTGCTGCAAAAGATCGCAGACCTCACCGGCAAGCCCGCCGGCGCTTTCAATATCCGCAAGGACAGCGGCTGTGAAGCCCGGCAGAGCACCGAGCATATTGAGATCACCCCCAAAACAGACAAGCCCGGCATCGACATCCGCATCAAGGCCGGTACCAAAGGCGAAGCCTGCCACATTCCCGTCATTATCAGCAAAACGGGCCTGCGGGAGATGGTTTATAACGACTTTTATGTGGACGACGACTGCGACGTGGAGATTGTGGCCGGCTGCGGCATCCACAACAGCGGCTGCGACGAATCCCGCCACGACGGCGTGCACACCTTTTACATCGGGAAGAACTCCCGTGTTCACTATTCCGAAAAGCACTACGGAGAAGACGCCGACGGTGCCGACGGCAAGAACATCATGAATCCTCAAACCATTGTGTACCTGGGTGAAAATGCCAGTATGCAGATGGACACGGTGCAGATCAAGGGGATAGACTCCACCAAGCGGTTTACCAAATTTGTCTGCGAAAAGGGCGCTGAAGCCGTTTTGACGGAGCGCCTTCTGACTCACGGGGCGCAGAGCGCCACCTCCGAGGTGGAGATTGAGCTCAACGGTGAAGATTCCAAGACCCGGGTGATCTCCCGTTCCGTGGCAAAGGGCACCTCCTCCCAGGTGTTTTATCCCCGGATGGTGGGCAACGCCCGCTGCTTCGGCCACACCCAGTGCGACTCCATCATCATGGATCACGCCAACATCCGCTCCATTCCCGAAATTTCCGCCAACTCCACCGATGCCCAGCTGATCCACGAGGCCGCCATCGGCAAGATCGCCGGCGACCAGTTGCTGAAACTGCAAACGCTGGGTCTGTCGGAAGAAGAAGCGGAGAATACCATCCTCAAGGGCTTTTTGGCCTAAACTTCTACCAAAACCACATCATAACAGCGCCGGAGGCATTTTGCCCTCCGGCGCTGTTTTGTCCGCTGCTGTCCCCGCCGCCCTTGATATCTGTTTTTCTTATATTCCATTTCACCCAATATTCCTCTGGATGGCGCCGTCTGTTTTTGTCGTATTGCAACTATGCTGCCCCTGTTTTTTCAGCTGTCCGAAGCGATAAAGCCTATTTCGCCACATTTTGGTTTCTTCTCTCCCGGTTTGTTATATGTATATCAGATAGCAGGCTAACAGATTTCAAAACTAACACTTTTCCCACCAGTCATGGTACATTTTAAGCAGCATAAATGCCCATTTAGCGAAAAAAGAGGAAAACGGAACTAAAAATTTAGGAGGAACTGTATATGCTGCAAGAAAACTGCGGATTCGGTACTAAAGCAATTCACGCGGGCAACGTAAAAGACACGCAGTACGGCGCGCTGACCACTCCCATTTTTCAGACATCCACCTTTGTTTTTGACAGCTGCGAACAGGGCGGGCGCCGCTTTGCCGGGCAGGAAGACGGCTTTATCTACACCCGGCTGGGCAACCCCACCGTCGCCGTGCTGGAGGCCAAAATGGCTGCGCTGGAAGGCGGGGAAGCCTGTGTGGCAGCGTCCTCCGGCATGGGCGCCATTTCCGCCGCGCTGTGGACCATCGCCGGCGCCGGAAAGCACATCATTGCCGACGGTACGCTGTACGGCTGCACCTTTGCCCTGCTGAACCACGGCATGACCCGCTACGGCGTGGAAGTGGACTTTATCGACACCTCCGATCTGTCGGCGGTGAAGTCCCATCTCAAAGAAAACACCTGCGCCGTCTATCTGGAGACGCCTGCCAACCCCAATTTGAAGATCACCGATATTGCCGCCGTGGCGCAGGCCGCTCACGCCTACAACCCCGAAATCAAGGTGGTCTGTGACAACACCTTTGCCTCTCCCGCCCTGCAAAATCCCCTGGCGTTGGGCGCCGACGTGGTGGTGCACTCCGGCACCAAGTACATCAACGGTCACGGCGACGTGATCTGCGGTTTTGTGGTTGGCAAGGCGGACTTCTGCTCCGAAGTGCGGATGTTCGGTCTGAAGGACATGACCGGCGCCGTGATGGATCCGTTTTCCGCCTTTCTGGTGCTGCGGGGCCTGAAAACGCTGGAGATCCGGATGCAGAAGCACTGTGAAAACGCCAAAAAAATTGCCGCCTTCCTGGACGCCAGCGACAAGGTGGAAAAGGTCTACTATCCCGGGCTTAAAAACCATGTGGGCCACGAGATCGCCGCGCGGCAGATGAAGGACTTCGGGGGTATGCTGTCCTTCGAGGTCAAGGGCGGCCGGGCAGCCGGCATGAACCTGGTGAACAGCCTGCATATGATCACTGTGGCCGTTTCTCTGGGCGACGCCGAGACTCTGATCGAGCACGCCGCTTCCATGACGCACTCTACCTATACGGAAGAAGAACTGGCCGCCTCCGGCATTCCCGCGGGTCTCATTCGTCTGTCCGCGGGTCTTGAGGACGCAGAGGACATCATTGCCGATCTGGAACAGGCGCTCTCCCAGATCTAATTGCCGACACACAACACCTTCGGACATATTTTTCTTTCGCGAAAAGAAGAGAGGGAAGCATTGCTTTCCTCTCTTCTTTCTTTTACGCATCACACCTGGGTCTCGGCCATGGTCTGCTCCAGCAGCGCCACAAACCGGCAGCCCAGATCGCTCATGGGTATGCCCCGGATCTTGATGTAGCCCAGGCGCATATCATCCACCGGGTCGGCTAGAGGAAGCGCCATAATGCGCTCGTCGCCATATCCATCGGGCAGGACGCCGCTGCCGGTGGAAACGCAGTCGGTATGGGCCATGATGTTGTAAGCCGTGGCCCGGTCATTGACATACACCACGCGGTTAAATTCGGCACCGGTGCCCACCACCGCCTCCTCGGCGTAGTTGAAGTTGTTGTCACGTCGGGTAAAGACCACATAGGGATAGTCCTTGAGCTGCTGGATATGCAGCGCCGGCTGGCCTGCCAGGGGATGTCCCTTCCGCAAAAAGACGTGGGGTCGTATCTTGACCAGCTGATAAAACTCCAGATTGCGGGCTCCCAGCGTGCGCCGGATATAAGGCTCCGTCATGTCGGAAAGAAACAGTATGCCAAGGTCGCTCTCCTGCCGCGCCACGTCCTCAATGACGCTGCTCATCTCCGTTTCCTTGAGACTGGCCTCGATAAACGGGTCTTCCCGCTCGTGGAGAAATTCCACAAACGCCCTGGCACAAAAAGGATAGCGCTGCGCTGAGATGGAGAGCTTCACCTTTTCGGGCGCGCTGCGCCGGGAATAGTAACGCTGTAATTTTCTGCTTTGCTCCACGATGGGGGTGACCTGCGCGAGCAGCTCCCGGCCTTCATCGGTGAGGGCAGTCCCCCGATTGCTGCGGTAAAAAATCACAACACCCAACTCATTTTCCAGTTCCCGAATGGTGCTGGACAGGGCCGACTGGGAAATAAACAGGTTTTGGGCCGCTTTGTTCATGGAACCGCATTTGTAAATTTCCATCAGGTAACTCATCTGGGTCAATGTCATGGCCGCACCTCCCTGCCGGTTAAAAAGAAAAACGGCTTCTCCCGAAGCCGTTTTTCAATGTGCCAAACTTATTCGCCCATGGGGGCGCCGCACTGGGGGCAGAACTTACCATCAGAAGCTGCACCGCAGACGGGGCAAATCTTCACGGCTGTGTCAGCCTCTTCGGAGGCGTCGTCCTCTCTCTTGGCCCTGGCGGCCTCCAGAGCGGCGATCTTCTCCTTGGAAGCGGTAATGGCGTCCACCACGTCCTTCACCGCTTCGGGGATCTCGCCCTTAAACTCGGAAACATACCATTCGCCGATGGCTCTGTAATTCTTCTCGATCTCGTGCTGTTCCGTAACGATCTCCACGCTGATCCTGGCGTTGTCGGCGGCGGACTTCGCCTTTTCGGTAACGAGTTCCGCAGCTGCCTTGCCCTTTTCAGCGGCAACCTCTGCATAAGCCTGTGCCTTCTTGGTCAATTCATCCAAAAATGCCATAAGAATTCTCCTTTCAAAAATATGCTTCTACATGGTGTAGTATATCCCAACGCGCTTTTTTTTGCAAGAATTATCTTTCGATCCAGTCGGCGGCACGGCTCACGGCCCGTTTCCACAGGTGGTAGGCACTGTCGCAGTCGGCCTGATCGCAGCAGGGGTAAAACACCCGCTGGCTGTGCCGCAGGGAGGCAAGCTCCTCCAGATCCTTCCACAGTCCACAGGCCAGTCCCGCCAGAGCCGCCGCACCGAAGGCGGTGGTCTCCACCATGGCCGGGCGATCCACCGGGATACGCAGCAGATCCGCCTGCACCTGCATCATTAAGCTGCTGACGCTGGCGCCGCCGTCCACCCGAAGGGTGGAAATGTCGCACCCCGCGTCCTGACGCATGGCCAGCACCAGATCCGTCACCTGAAAGGCAATGCACTCCAGTGCCGCCCGGGCAATATGGGCCTTGGTGGTGCCCCGGGTAATACCCAGGATGGCGCCCCGGGCGTACATATCCCAGTAAGGCGCCCCCAGCCCCGTAAAGGCGGGTACCACCACCACGCCGCCGGCGGAATCCACGCTCTCGGCCAGGATATCGCACTCCGAAGCGGAGTCGATGAGGTGCAGCTCGTCCCGCAGCCACTGGATGGTGCTGCCGCCGTTAAACACGCTGCCCTCCAGCACATAGGTGGTTTTTCCCCCCACACTCCAGCCCAAGGACGTCACAAGCCCCGCCCGGGAGCGCACCGGCTCCTCTCCCACATTCATCAGGGTGAAGCAGCCCGTGCCGTAGGTATTTTTGGCCTGGCCCGGCTCAAAGCAGGTCTGGCCGAAGAGGGCCGCCTGCTGGTCGCCGGCGCTGCCGCACACAGGAATGCCGGCCAGCTCCTCCAGACCCGGGATCTCCGGCTTCACCCGGCCGTATTCCATGCTGTTGGGCAGGGGGGCGGGGAGGATCTGCATGGGAATATCCATCAGCGCACAAAGCTCCTCGTCCCAGGCAAGGCGGTGAATATCAAAGAGCATGGTGCGGGAGGCGTTGGCATAGTCCGTCACATGGGCGCCAGTGAGATTCCAGATCAGCCACGAGTCCACCGTACCACACAGCAACTCGCCCCGTTCCGCCCGCTGCCGGGCGCCGGGTACACGGTCCAGGATCCATTTGATCTTGGTTCCGGAAAAATAGGCGTCGATGAGAAGGCCGGTGCGGGAGGCGATCAGCTCGGCTTTGTCCCGGCGTTTGAGTTCGTCGCAGATATCGGCGGTGCGGCGGCACTGCCAGACGATGGCGTTGTAGATGGGGCGGCCGGTGGCCTTTTCCCAGACGATGGTGGTCTCCCGCTGGTTGGTGATGCCGATGCCGGCAATGCCTGCCGCGGGCAGACCGCTGCTGCGGATGGTCTCGGCCACGGCCAGACGCTCGGTCTCCCAGATCTCCATGGGATCATGCTCCACCCAGCCGGGCTGGGGATAGATCTGCCGGAAGGGAAGCTGGGCCTTGGACACAATCTCTCCCTGCCGGTCAAAGAGAATGGCGCGGGAGGTGGTCGTTCCCTGATCCAGCGCCAATATGTAGTTTCCCATTGCAACCTCCTGTTTCATTTTCCCACTTTTGGTGGTATACTGTGCTCAGTTGATTTGCCCCTATCATAACACAGGGAGGCTGAATTTGCCATGACTAAAATCCATGAATTTACCTACCTCTCCAGCGACGGAAAGACCCAGCTCCACGCCATGGAATGGATCCCCGAGGATCAGACACCCAAAGCGGTTTTGCAGATTGCCCACGGCGTTTCCGAGTACATCGCCCGCTATGACGCCTTTGCCCGCTACCTCAATGAGCAGGGCTTTGTGGTGGTGGGCAACGACCACCTGGGCCACGGCGGCTCCGAGGGAGAAACACCTGTCTATTTTGGGGAAAAGGACGGCTGGAAACACGTGGTGGACGATCTGTACGCCCTCCATGTCCGTATGCAGGAGCAGTATCCCCAGCTGCCATTTTTCATCATGGGCCACAGCATGGGTTCCTTTCTCACCCGTTCCTATCTCATCCGCTATCCCGGCACGGTGAAAGGCGCCGTGGTAATGGGCACCGGTTCCCAGTCTCCGGCGGTGATCGCCGCGGGCCGTCTGGTGGCCCGGTGGGAAGCGGGCAAACGGGGCCGCAGCGCCGTCAGCCCTCTGGTAAACAAAATGGCCTTTGGCTCCTATAACAAGGGGCTCACGCCCCAACGCACGGAGTTTGACTGGCTCTCCGTTGACAGCGGCAATGTGGACCGGTATGTGGCGGATCCGCTGTGCGGCAAGCCCGGCACCGTGGGGCTGTTTTTGGACATGTTGGACGGTTTCTCTTTCAATCAGAACTCGGAAAATCTGAAAAAGATGGATCCTGCCACTCCCGTTCTCTTTGTTTCCGGCGCCTGTGACCCCGTGGGGGCTGGCGGCAAGGGCGTTCAAAAGGCATACCGGTCGTTTCTCAGCGCCGGCGTAAAGGACGTGCAGATCAAGCTCTACGACGGTCTGCGCCATGAGGTCCTCAACGAAAAGGAAAAAGACGTGGTTTATCGGGACATCAGCGACTGGCTGGAAAGCCATCTGTAAATCACTGGCTCCGCAGCGTCCGCAGCAAAATGGGCAGGCTCATGCACTCCACCCGGCGGCTGCGGCGCAGCAAGTGAAGAGATACCACCGCATCCGCCGTCAAAAACAGCATGGCGGCAAAGGTGACGGGGGCCGAAATGGGGACGGCGACGGTCTCCAGCAGCGGCTGCAAATAGCGCACCGCCGGAAAAACCAGCAGGCCCCAGATGAGGGCAAAAAGCAGGCAGACCCGTCCCTTGATCTGCAAGGGCGTCCGGCTGTAATCCCAGAAAAAAACGCCCGCCGCCTTGTCGTAAAACCAGTGCGTCAGATATTCCGCCGCCGTGGCGGTCACACCGCCGCAGAGAATGAGCCACAGCCCGTTGGCTTTGATGCTCTCCGGCAAAAGCAGCACGGCGCACATCCCCAGCCCGTAGACCGGGCAAAGGGGCCATACGAGAAAACACTTGCGTACCTGCTGGGGGGCGTGGGTGGCGTAAGCGAACGCCTTTTCCAGCAGATATCCACAAAAGCTATACAAAACAAACAGCCAGAACCAATGTGCCATATTCGTTTCTCCTCTCTCCTCTTGCCAGTCTTTCCCGGCAGACGAGGAAAATACGGCGGTTGTCAAACGCGGCCATTTCTGCTACACTAAAAGCAATCAAAAGAGAGGATGGAATTGCCATGGACGCCTGGGAGGAATTGCAAAAGGAGTGTCTTGCCTGCCGCCGCTGCGGGCTGGCCGAGCAGCGCACCAATGTGGTGTTCGGCGTGGGAAACCGCCACGCCGAGGTACTGTTCATCGGGGAAGCACCCGGTGCCAACGAAGACGCGCAGGGAGAGCCTTTTGTCGGCCGCGCGGGCAAGCTGCTGGACGATATGCTTGCCATGATTGGGCTTGACCGCGCTAAAATTTATATCGCCAACAGCATCAAGTGCCGCCCGCCCCAGAACCGCGACCCGCTAAACACAGAAAAGGAGGCCTGCGCCGACTATCTGCGCCGTCAGATGGAGCTGATGTGCCCCAAGATCGTGGTGTGTTTGGGCCGTATTTCCGCCGCCGAGATTATTAAGCCGGATTTCAAGATCACCCAGGAGCACGGACAGTTTTTTGAAAAGAACGGCATGTTGATGATGGCGCTCTACCACCCGGCCGCGCTGCTGCGTGACCCCCGCAAAAAGCCGGACACCTTTGTGGATCTCAAGCGCCTGCAAGATAAGATCCGGGAGATTTGCGACCACACCCCTCTGACGTTTTCCTGAGCGGCAGCGAATCACCGCCTGTAACAGCGAGACAGCAGCCCATTTTGCTGTCTCGCTGTTTTTTTATTTTTATTTCCGCAGGATCTATTTGCCCCCCACGCCGGTGTTTTCTTTTATTGACCCAAAAATCCCCCGCGATCTCACGATCTGCGGGGGATTTTTATATTCTCTTTTTCTCTCTCGTTTTGTTTTTTCACTTTTCTAATTTTTGTTTAAATAAAATGAAAAATTAATTTTGCAGTATTGACATATTTTGTAGTATGTGTTTTAATAGTGACAGGATGATCAAATTATACAATTTATACATATTTAACGTTTATTTTTTGTCTATTTTTACAACGGAGGTTGCTATGTCCTGTCAAATTGTGGGTGTTGGCCACTGCTGTTATGACTTTCTCTGTACCGTGGAACAGTATCCGCCCGAGGATGGCTCCACGCATATCCTGCAAATTGAACATCAGGGGGGCGGCGCCGCGGGAACGGCGCTGGTGGCCTCCAGCCGGCTGGGGATCCCTTCCGGCATCATTGCCAGTTGGGGAAATGATGAAACAGGGCGTCTCATCCGTGAAGGCTTTGAAGACGAAAACGTCTGTGTGACCGGGGCGGAAATTGTTCCGGGCGGGCAAAGCTGCGTTTCCTATGTGATGGTTCATCCGGAAAACGGCACCCGCACCAAATTTCCCTGCCGCGACGTGCTTCCGCCGCTGCATTGGTCCGAGGCGCAAAAGGAGCTGCTTCGCGGGGCCGATGTTCTTCATCTGGACGGTACCAGATACGAAAATGCCCTGCGCGCGGCGCAGCTGGCCCGCTCCTACGGCGTCACCGTATCCCTTGACGGCTGCACTGTGCAGCCAGACAACGAAAAAAATTTGGCGTTGGTGGGGCTGACCGATATTTTGATCATGAACGCCCGCTATCCCTTCCGTGTGGCGGGGACGGACGACACAGAAAAAGCGCTTCGCTATTTTGCCGCGCTGGGTCCCCGGGTGGTAATTACCACAGGCGGCTCCCAGGGCTGTACGGCCCTGATCGACGGCAAGCTCTGCCGCTTTCCCGCGTATTCGGTGCAGACAGTGGACACCACCGGTGCCGGAGATGTGTTCCACGGGGCGTTTTTGGCGGCTTGGCTCCGGAAAATGGATTTGCCGGACTGCATCCGCTACGCCAGTGCGGCATCCGCTCTGAAATGCACAAAAATGGGCGGTCGGGCCGGTATTCCCACCCACGAGGCCGTTCTGGCCTTTCTTCAGTCCAGAGTGTAATCTTGTGTCCTGCCGGGGAAGGACGCCCCGGTAAAATATATTTTTTATAGGGGGATATCCAGATGAAAAAGTTTTTTGCCTTGCTCCTGGCTCTTCTGATGTGCCTGTCTGTTCTGGCTGGCTGCGGAAAAACGCAGACCACCACTTCCGGCAGCACCGGCAGCGAGCCCTCCGGTACACTGAATGTGTACACCACCGTCAGCGATTTGCAGTACAACGCCATTATGGGTGCCTTCCAGAAGAAGTACCCCAGCATCACCGTGAACTACACCCAGGCCGGTGCCGGTGAGTGCAAGACCCGTATCACCTCCGAAGCGGCCAATCCCCAGGCGGATGTGATGTTCGGCGGTCTGGTCTATGCCGACACCCTGTCCATGAAGGACAACTTTGCGAACTATGTCTCCGTCAACGACGGCAACCTGCCCACCGAGTTCAAGAACGCCACCGGCATTCTGACCTATCACGATTATCAGATTCCCTGCCTGTGGGTCAATGACAATCTGGAAAAAGAAGCCGGTGTCACCATCAAGAGCTATGCCGATCTGCTCAATCCCGCATTAAAGGGCAAGATTGCGTCCGCCGATCCCACCTCTTCTTCCTCCGCATGGAACCAGCTGCAGTGCATTCTCACCGACTTCGGCGGCTGGAACAATGATGCTACCTGGACCTATATCGACAGTCTGATGGCCAATCTGGTCATTACCGATGGCTCCTCCGCTGTATACAAAGGGGTTTACAACGGGGAGTATGCCGTCGGTCTGACCTATGAACCCGCCTGCGTGCAGATGCTTTCCGAAGGTGCCCAGGGCGTACATATCGTGTATCCCACCGAGGGTGTGACCAGCATCGCGTTTGGTTCCGCCATCATCAAGAACTGCAAGAATCTGGACAACGCCAAGCTGTTCATGGACTTCCTGACCAGTGATGAGTGCCAGCAGATCTACAATGAGTGCGGCGCTCGCCAGGCCAACTCCAATCTGAAGATCGACAACCAGTGGCTGCCCGACCTGTCCACCTTTAACTACAAAGTGGCCGACACCAAGGCACTGGCTGAAAACCAGAGCGCCATTCAGGAGCACTGGAAGACTCTGTGGAACACCCACGCCTGATCATATTCCCATTTTACAACAGCCATCCATCAGGGATGCCTGCGCCCCGGGCGCAGGCATCCCTCTCGAAAGAAAGACTGATAAATTATGAAAGTTGCTATTAAAATCAGCCATGCTCTGAAGAAGTATGGCGAAAACATAATTATTCCCGACCTCTCCCTGGGCATTCAGGCAGGAGAGTTTTTCACACTGCTGGGGCCCTCCGGCTGCGGCAAAACCACTTTGCTGCGTATGATCGCCGGTTTCAACACCATTGAAGGCGGCGATTTTTATTTTGGCGACAAGCGGATTAACGATTTGGATCCCGCCAAGCGCAACATCGGCATGGTGTTTCAGAACTATGCCATTTTCCCCCACCTCTCCGTCAAGAGCAACGTGGCTTTCGGGCTGAAAAACCGCAAGCTGCCCGCCAAGGAGATTGAAGCTCGCACCAACCAGTTTCTCAAGCTGATGAAAATTGAGGAGTACAAAGATCGTATGCCGGAGCGGCTTTCCGGCGGGCAGCAGCAGCGTGTGGCGCTGGCCCGGGCGCTGGCCATCGAGCCGGACGTGCTTTTGATGGACGAGCCGCTGTCCAACCTGGACGCTAAGCTCCGTGTCGAGATGCGTGAAGCCATCAAAGAGATCCAGAAAAAGCTGGGCATCACCACGGTATATGTGACTCACGATCAGGAAGAGGCCATGGCGGTCTCCGACCGCATCGCCGTCATCAGTTCCGGCGTCATTCAGCAGATTGGCACACCGAAAGCGCTGTACCAGCGCCCGCAGAACCTTTTTGTGGCCACCTTTATCGGCCGCACCAACATTCTCAAATGCAACGTGTCAGGCGAAGGTGAAGCACGGGGCATCAACTTCGGCACTTATCATATGCCAATGTCCAACCTGCTGGACGCTGAGGACGGCGCCGAAGTCATTGCTTCTGTGCGTCCGGAGGAATTTATTATTTCCAAGGGGCTTTCCGACGGTCTGCACGGCCGTGTTCTTTACAGCACGTTTTTGGGCCTGAATACCCACTATTTTGTGGAACTCAGCACCAATGAGCGCATTGAGATCATTCAGGAATCCCAGATCGATGACATTATTGCCGACGGCTCCGACATCACGCTGCAGATCAAGCGTGAGAAGATCAACGTCTTTACCGCCGACGGCTCCCGTTCGCTGGTTCAGTGACGGGGGGTGAACGCTGTGATGAAGAAAACAAAGGGCTTTGACCTGTGGGTCTGGATCAGCATCGCAATCATGGCACTGTATATCCTTTTCATGGTATACCCTATTGCGAACATGTCGCTGCAATCTTTTTTTGACTCCAAAACAGGGGCTTTTACGCTGGACAACTATGTAAAGTTCTTCAGCGACAGCTATTACTTTTCCACTCTGTTCAACAGCTTCAAGCTGTCCATTCTGGTGACGGTGTTCAGCCTGATTCTGGGTGTACCGCTTGCTTATTTCTACAATATTTACAAGATTCGCGGCCACTCGGTGCTGCAGATCCTGGTGATTCTCTGCTCCATGTCGGCGCCCTTTATCGGGGCCTACTCCTGGATCTTGCTGCTGGGTCGGGGCGGGGTGATCACCAAGTTTCTCAAAACGTCTCTGGGGATCGTTGCTCCCAGTATCTATGGGCTGGGCGGCTGCGTGTTCGTGCTGACGCTGAAGCTGTTCCCGCTGGTATTTCTGTATGTGTCCGGTGCCATGAAAAACCTTGACAACTCACTGCTTGAGGCGTCCTACAACATGGGCTGCACAGGCTTCAAGCGTCTTTACAAGGTGGTCATTCCCCTGTGCTCCCCGTCCATTCTGGCGGCGGCGTTGATGGTCTTTATGCGGGCGCTGGCCGACTTCGGAACGCCGTTGCTGATCGGCGAGGGTTACCGTACCTTCCCGGTAGAGATTTACAAGCAGTTCGTGGGAGAAACCAGTGTCAACCACAACTTCGCAGCGGCTATCAGCGTGATCGCTATCTTGATCACCGCCATCGTTTTCATTTTGCAAAAGGTGGCCGCCAACAAGCTGAACTTTACCATGAACGCCCTGCATTCCATCGAAGCGCGCAAAGCAAAACCCCTCACCGGCGTGCTGATCCATATTTACGCCTATGTGCTGGTGGCACTGAGCCTGCTGCCTCAAGTATATGTGATTTATCTGTCCTTCCGCAACACCTCTCTCACCGGCAATATGTTCAAGCCGGGCTATTCTCTCAAGAGCTATCAGCAGATCTTTACGGACATGGGCGACATGGTCATCAACACCATTATTATCTGCGGCGGTGCGCTGCTGATCATTCTGGTGCTGGCCGTCATGATCGCCTACCTGGTGGTAAGGCGCCGCAATCTGATAAACAACATCATCGATACCTTTTCCATGATCCCGTACATTATCCCGGGTTCTGTTATCGGTATTGCCCTGATCATCAGCTTTAACAAGGGCCCCCTGGTACTTACCGGCACCGCGATAATTATGATCATCGCCATGGTCATTCGTCGTATCCCCTACACCATCCGGAGCTCTGTGGCAGTGCTGCAGCAGATCCCCATGAGCGTGGAAGAAGCGTCCTCCAGCCTTGGTTCTTCCAAGATCAAGACCTTCGGCGTCATTACGGTTCCCATGATGATGAACGGCATTATCGCCGGCGCCATTATGAGCTGGGTCACTCTGGTCACTGAGTTGTCCTCCTCCATTTTGCTTTACAGCTCCAAGACCATTACGCTGAATCTGGGCGTATACATCATGGTATCCAGAGGCTGCGACGGCAAGGCCTGCGCAATCTCTACGATCATTACACTATTCACCGTGATTTCTCTTCTGATCGTCAACAAACTGACGGGCGGCAAGGAAGTCACACTATAAACCGAAGGAGAAACAAAATGAGACTTGTCAATGCAAAAGAAATGATGCAGGCGGCCAGCCGGGGCCATTACGCGGTGGGTCATTTCAACCTGAACAACATGGAGTCCATCCGCGCCTACCTGCTGGCGGCGCAGGAAATGAAGGCTCCCGTGATCTTGGGCGTTTCCGGCGGCACCGCCAAGTATATGGGCGGCTACAAGACCATTACCGACACGGTGGAGGGCTTCATGGAGTTCCTGGACATCACGGTTCCCGTGGCGCTGCATGTGGACCACGGCACCTATGAGCAGGCGCTGGCGGCGCTGGAAGGCGGCTTTAGCTCCATCATGTTCGACGGTTCCTCTTACCCCATCGAGGAAAACATTGAAAAGACCAAATATCTGGTGGAGCTGTGCCGTCAGAAGGGCATCTCACTGGAAGCCGAAGTCGGCGCCATTGGCGGCGAAGAAGACGGCACGATCAGCGAGGGCGAGTGCGCCGATCCCGCCGAATGCAAGCGAATCGCCGACCTGGGCGTTGACATGCTGGCTGCCGGCATCGGCAACATCCACGGCAAATATCCCGCCAACTGGGGCGGCTTGCACTTTGACGTGCTGCAAAAGATCCGCGAGGTCACGGGGCTGATGCCTCTGGTGCTGCACGGCGGCTCCGGCATCCCCGAAGATCAGGTGAAAAAGGCCATCTCTATGGGCGTTTGCAAGGTTAATGTCAACACAGAGTGCCAGATTGCCTTCTCTGATGCGCTGGCCGCATACTACAAAGCCGGCAAGGATCAGGAGAGCAAGGGCTTTGTGACCCGCACCATCATGGTGCCAGGACTGGAAGCCGCCAAAGCCAAGTGCGAAGAGAAGATCCGTCTTTTCGGCAGCGACAACAAAGCCTGATCGGCCACAAAGGAAAGAGAGCGTGTTTTCATGAGCAGAGATACCGCCTTTTTGATGAAAAAAGCCCGTATGCTGCGATGCCGCAGCCTTGAAATGATGCATCTGGCCGGTTCAGGCCATCCCGGCGGCTCACTGTCGGAGGTGGAACTGCTGGTAGCGCTGTATTATGATACGCTTCGTCTGTATGAAGATCCGCGGGACGATCGCCGTGATCTTTTCATTCTCAGCAAGGGCCACGCCAACCCGCCGCTGTACGCCATTCTGGCGGACAAGGGCTATCTGTTGCCCGAAGAGTTGAACACGCTGCGCAAGACTCACAGCCGTCTGCAGGGCCACCCCGACATGCACAAATGTCCCGGCATCGACTGCAGCACCGGCTCCCTGGGTCAGGGCATCTCCGTGGCCGCCGGCATGGCGCTGGGGTTGAAACTGAAGCAGTCCGACCGGCAGGTCTATGTTCTCTGCGGCGACGGCGAGCTGGACGAGGGTATCGTCTGGGAAGCCGTGGCGGCGGCGGCGCACTACCGTCTGGACAATCTCACCTTGCTGGTGGATCACAACCGCCTGCAGCTGGACGGCCCCACCGACGAGATCCTGTCCATGCCGCACTTGAAGGAGCGGTTTGCTGACTGCGGCTTTGCCGTGCAGGAGATCGACGGCCACGATTTTACCGCCATTTTTCATGCGCTGGATCAGAAAGCCGCGGGCCGGCCCCGCTGCATCATCGCCGACACAGTCAAGGGCAAGGGCGTTTCCTTCATGGAAAACAACGTTGTCTGGCACGGCAAGGCACCCAACGACGCGGAACTAAAGCAGGCGCTGAAAGAACTGGAGGTGGTCGCTCATGTCTGATAAACTGTCTATCCGTCAGGGATATGGCGACGGTTTGCTGGAATTGGCCTCCGAACACGGCGACGTGGTGGTGCTGGAAGCCGATCTGGCCCACGCCACCGGGACGCAGGCCTTCCGTGAGCGCTATCCCGACCGCTTTTTTGAAGCGGGCATTGCCGAGCAGAACATGATCGGCATGGCGGCGGGTCTCTCCCATGTGGGCTACGTTCCCTTTGCCACCAGCTTCGCCATGTTTTCCGCCGGCCGCGCCTGCGAAATTGTCCGCAACGCTGTGGCGTACAGCCACGCCAACGTCAAGATCGTTGGCAGCCACAGTGGGATCACGCCGGCGGGCGACGGCGGCTCCCATCAGTGCATCGAGGACATTGCCTGGATGCGGGCCATCCCCGGTATGACAGTGCTTTGTCCCTGCGATTACTATCAGGCTCGCGTGCTGGTTCAAAAGGCCTACGCGTGGCAGGGGCCCGTGTATCTGCGCACCTCGCGGGAGCCTGTTTCGGATCTGACATCTCAGGGGGGCGACATCCAGCTGGGCAAGGCTCAGATCCTGCGCGACGGCCATGACATTTGTCTGGTCGCCACAGGCGTCATGACTTCCTATGCCATGGAGGCCGCCAAAGCACTGTCAGCAGAGGACGTTTCCGCCGCTGTTCTCAACATTCACACCATCAAACCTCTGGACACCCGCACCGTCGCCGACTATGCGGCCCGCTGCGGCCGCCTGCTGACGCTGGAGGAGCACAACCTCTGCGGTGGGCTGGGCGAAGCCGTGGCCGCGGCGCTGATGGGGCGCGTCTGCGTTCAATTTGCCATGGCCGGCATTGAGGATCGGTTCGGCCAGTCGGGAGCGACGGCAGAGCTGTTCCGCGAATATGATCTGGACACGGCTGGTATTTTACGGCGGTGTCATGCGCTTCTGGCGCAAAAGTGATGGTTTGCATGTTCCGTTTTTTGTGCTAAAATAGTTATATACTGGCGTAATTCAAACGGAATTTTCTTTTTTAGCGGTAATTTTCTACGCCAGATATTTTAACTGGACAAGGACAGAAATCTTATGGAGTATACAGGCACATTAAACCGCCGGATCACTCGGTGGGAGCGCAATATCCGCCTGAAATACAGCTCTTTGAAAAACGGAGAGCGCATGGTGGCTGACACAGTTCTGCGGGTGCGGGAAGGGCTTTTACAGTATAGCATCGGTGCTCTGGCGCTGGAGAGCGGGGTCAGTCAACCCACTGTCGTGCGGTTTTGCCGCAGTGTTGGCTATCAGGGCATCAAGGATCTGAAGTTGGCCATTGCGGAAGAAAAAGCCAGCGTCTGTTCGCCGGAGGAGACCCATTCCTTTCAGCCGGCTGTGGGCAGCATCCAGTCTTTGGGCACCTACATCACCAACGGGTGTGTGGAGGCGTTAAAGGATACGCTGGATGTGCTGGACTTTTCATTGGTGGAGCAGGCGGTGGACGTTCTGGCGTCGGCTCAGAATCTGGACATTGTGGGTGTGGGTGGTTCTTCCCCCGTGGCCATTTTGGCGCAGCACAATTTTCGAAAAGCGGGCTTGCGGGTATGCACCTTTGATTCCATTCGTCAGAATTATCTGCTGATGGAACGCTTTCAGGATGGCGATGTACTGCTGGCCGTTTCCCAGTCCGGTGAAACGCCGGAGGTGGTGGAAGCGGCCCAGGTGGCCAGTGACAAGGGTGCCTTTGTGATTGCCGTAACCGATATGCACGAGTCCAGCCTGGGCCGTATTGCGGATGTGAGCCTTTGCTCTTTCTGCCGCAATGAAGCGTCCATGGGCGACAACACCTTTTCCCGCATGGCCCAGCTGTGCATCATTGATATTTTGTACGCCGGGCTGTGTAAAAAGTGGGCGGAGTCCCCTTTGTAAGATTTCTTGCATGTTCATTCATAAAGCAGCAGCGGGTCCGC
>Ga0183100_1000587_pt1 | contig 26327 bp, 12 predicted proteins | sample Biomet2_FD_127789 | JGI IMG/M metagenome (GOLD analysis project Ga0183100, IMG submission 127789) | Microbial communities from bioreactor (seeded with anoxic lake sediment) at LBNL, California, USA - Biofuel metagenome 2 | ecosystem: Engineered > Bioreactor > Anaerobic > Unclassified ...
CCACTTCGACCGAAGAGCTGGCGACGCCTCTGACTGTCAGCAAAAATTTCCTATGGAATTCCGATTTGGTTATCAATTGGAATCTGACAAAAAATCTGAAACTCAATGCCTCTGTCAATAATCAGGCAGAAGTGGAAGAGACCCGTTATGCACCGGTGAACAAAGCACTGTATGCGACTGAGTATGAAAATTGGAAAGATACGGTGAGCCGGAGCCTGAGAAGTTTCGGAACGCCGTTGAATTATTCCCAGACCGTCAATCTGACGTGGCAAGTGCCGTTGAACCGGCTCCCAGCCTTTGATTTCCTGACGCTGAATTCCCAGTATAATGCCGTTTATAATTGGGAACGCAGTACGACGTCAGGCACAGACAACGACCTTGGAAACCAGATATCCAACCAGCGAACCATGAGTATGACAGCTTCTGCCAATATGACGACCTTGTACAATAAGTCGGCTTTCCTTAAAAAGATACTCGCCCAGGCAAACAAACCCACCCCACAACGGCCTGTTACGACCAAGAAAACAGAGAAACAAACAGCCGGTAAAAAAACGCCGGACGATAAGTCGGTCAAACCACAGGACAAGAAAGTACCCGGAGCCATACCGGCAACGCCTGTCAAGACTTCCAGAAAATTTGAAAAGGAAGTGAATCTGTTTGCGGATTCTGCCATACTGATCAAACACGGCTTGAAAAACAAACGGGTGCTTGCCGTAGCCGTCGATTCTGCGGGGAAGAAAGTCCAGTTGGCTTATCGCATTAAAGACGAAAACAGCCTGGCTGTCAAAGGTCCAAAAGATGGAACCGTAAAGATAACAGTCCTGCAAAAGCCGGAGTTGGAAGAGGAGGACTGGTATAAGCCGGTCAGCTTTATTGCCCGCACATTGATGTCTGTCCGGAATGTTTCAGTTATTTACAAGCAATCTGACGGGTTGACCATTCCGGGTTTTAAACCTGAAACAGGCTTGATCTCTCAGACAGATTATGGAACGGCTCCAGGCTGGGACTACGCGTTGGGCTTTCAGGGTTCGGATTATCTGCAGAAAGCGCTGGACAAGAATTGGTTGGTGCTGGATACGGTGATGACGCCGGCGTACATGACGAAAAATACCGATTTACGGGTGAAAGCTTCGCTGGAAATTTTACCAAGCCTGAAGATTGAACTCAATGGAGCCAGGGCGTGGAATTTCAATACGGAAATTCAGTATATGTATGATGGCATGCCTGAAACCAGGACGGGTAATTTTACTATGACGACCATCGCACTATCCACTGCGTTTGAATCGTCCAAAGCATCAAACGGTTACCGGTCGAAGGCCTTTGAAACGTTTTTGGCAAACCGTTCGATGATCGCCAGCAGACTGGAAGAGAAGATGGCTGGAAAACTGTATCCCTCAACCGGCTTCCTGAAAGATACCCCTTTGGCTGGCAGTGTGTACAATAAATCCAATGGTGCCTTCGATTTGAATTCGGCCGATGTGCTGATTCCTGCATTTTTGGCCGCTTATTCGGGCAAGGACGCCAGAACTTCCAGCCTGGACCTCTTTCCTGGGTTACTGTCTATGCTGCCGAACTGGAGCATTTCGTACGATGGTCTATCCAAACTGGAATTTATCAGGAAATACTTCAAGAGCGTCACGCTCAACCATAACTACACGTGCACGTACAGTGTTTCATCCTTCTCAACGTACAGTACCTGGCAGAACGCCGGCGATGGATTGGGCTTTGTACGTGACGTCTTGACCAATAGTGCTGTCCCGTCTTCGATGTATGACATTTCTGCTGTAACATTGACTGAATCGTTCAATCCGTTGTTGCGAATCCAGGGGACCCTGAACAGTGGTTTGACATTGAATACGGAGATAACAAGGACACGTGCCCTGAGCCTGAGCATCAGTGGCGGACAGATTATCGAGACCGATCAGAATCAGATTGGAGCGGGGACAGGCTACAAATTGAGCGATTTCCATCCGTGGGGTTTCATGAAAGGCTCGAAGGTTAAGAATGACCTGAATCTGACCGGTAATCTGAAATATAAGGATATGCATGCGTTGCTCAGGAAGATTGAAGGCGACTATACGCAGGCATCTTCGGGTAATAAGACATTTGTTGTCGAGCTTTCCGGCGATTATACGATGAGCAAGAACATGAATTTAGTCTTGTTTTATGACCTGGAATCGAGTGTACCGTTGGTGTCTTCCTACCCGGTGAGAAGTTCCGACTTTGGGGTCAGCATTAGGTTCTCACTGACAAGATGATGCCTGACAACCTTTGACCTTAACTGCAATTTGTTCCTTAGGTTTCCTAAATAGATTAGTTATAAGTATCTTAAATATTAGTTAATTATTAATATATCTTGATTCCAATTTTGATTAGCTTTGTTTGCGGGTAATGGTTATAAACCGGAAAAGGGCTATTATCAAGAGAAAGAAGGAGAGGATTATCTGGCTGGCATACTTTATCACTACTGTCCGGCAAACGCTGTTTCACTATTTTTGTCCAAATGGTTATCTGTTGGTGGTACAACAAATTTACCATATCGGGGGAGTTTTCCAATTTATTTTGGGAGGCTCCCTTTTGCGATTGATGACTAATTCTCAAATTTTGGTCGGACAACAATTAAAAAATAGCTATCGGAAACTACACCTGAAATCTCGGTGAACAGGCTTTTTGCGTACTGATTTGAAAGAAATCGAAAAGTATAGAATGAAAAACATACCAATACTTTTTTACAAGATAAATCGTTGATCTAATACTTTATACATCGAAATAGGTGTTGGAAAAGTATCACTTTAAGATAAAAAAATATATTTATTTGTATTATCTATGTCTTATTTTTGTTCTGTCGAAAAGTACAATTTCGAAAACGACACGTTCGAGAAACCTTAAGTTACCTTTCTAATACTAAAATTAATTCCATGAAAAGAAAAATCCTATTTCTATTGTCGGCTCTGCTCCTCATGGGAGTATGCACGGTGACTGCACAGAGTCTTTCTGTTTCGGGAGTTGTGACAGATGTCAGTGATGGCAGTCCCATACCTGGTGTATCTGTCATTGTCAAAGGCTCCTCCAAAGGAACAGTGACAGATGCCAACGGTAAGTATGTGGTGAACACAAATCAAGGGAAGACCTTGGTGTTTAAGTACATCGGTATGGAAAAGCAAGAAGTCATTGTTCAGAAAAACGTGATCAACGTACAGATGAAGACAGACACCAGGATGTTATCGGAAGTAGTGGCCATTGGTTATGGTACTGCCCGTAAGAGTGATCTCTCAGGTGCTTCTACTTCTCTGACCGTCGAGAAATTAAAAGGGTCAGTCATCACCAACCTGGACCAGGCGTTGCAAGGGCGTGTCGCCGGTGTGACGGCGGTCTATACGTCAGGTCAACCCGGCTCTTCCGTTTCCATCCGCGTGCGCGGACAAAACACCATCAATTCGAATGCCGAGCCGTTGTATGTCATTGACGGAGTGCCCGTCTATGTCAGAGAATACAGTGGCTCCGAATATGGATTGGGCGATGCGCTTGGAAACGGCACGACATCTACCATTTCCCCGCTTTCTACCATCAACCCGGCCGACATCCTTTCCATGGAAATTCTTAAGGATGCTTCCGCAACGGCCATTTATGGTTCGCGCGGTTCGAACGGCGTGGTTCTCATCACCACCAAACGTGGCAACAAGGGTGAAGCCAAATTTTCTTATGAAGGATTGTACGGTGTACAGCGCCAAGCAAAGCGAATGGAGGTCATGGATTTGAAAGATTTTGCAGCTTATAGCAACGAAATTGCTTCTGAAACTTCCGGTCGGGATATGCGGGACGAATTCCGCGATCCTTCGTTGTTGGGGCATGGAACCAATTGGCAGGATGCCGTTTTTCAGATTGCTCCGATGCAATCACATACCGTTAGCGCTTCTGGAGGTACCGAAGCCGTCCGTTATTTCGTGGCCGGTTCGTATATGGACCAAGACGGAACGGTGATCGGTACGACGTTCAACCGGTCCTCTTTCCGTGCCAATCTGGATGCCCAGATGAAGAAATGGCTCAAGTTGGGTATGAATTTCAGTTATTCCAAAACCCACGAACGGTTGGGGCTTGCCGACAGTGACGAAGGCATCATCAATACGGCTTTGCTCTCTACGCCGGATGTGCCTATTTACGACCTGGAAGGCCATTACACAAGCGTGTCGCGCGAAGGAGTGGCTTCCCGCATCAATCCCATTGCAAAGGCATTGGATGAAGACAATTTGTTGGACCGTAATAACTTGCTTGGAAATATTTATTTGGATATCAACTTGATGCAAGATCTGGTGTTGCATTCCGAATATGCCACCAGCTTGGGCGGTTCCAAGGCGGAACGGTTCAGGCCTACCGCCACATACGGCACGTGGAAACGAACCATCAATAGCGATGCCTGGCAGACCAACAGCGACAATTACTGGCAATTGAAAAATTACCTGACGTACAATAAGGAATTCGGGTTGCACAAAGCGACCCTCATGTTGGGTCAAGAAACGTCCGAGTCCAGCTATGAATATCAGAGTATCACGGCGACGAATCTGCCCGACAATTCCGTCCACAGCCCTCAATTGGGTACCGATCCGGTCATTACTTCCGGTATGGGAAGCTGGGCCATGGTGTCTGCATTCGCTCGTGGCAGTTGGAACTACGCCGATAAGTATTATGCCACTTACACGTTCCGCCGGGACGGATCTTCCAATTTTGGTCCCAAGAACCGCTGGGCTCCGTTCCATTCCATGGCTGTGTCCTGGAGAATGAGCAACGAAGACTTCTGGGGTAGTATCAAGGAAACCATCAATGACGCCAAATTACGTTTTGGTTGGGGACAGACCGGAAACCAAAGCATCGGTAGCTACCTGTGGGGTGCTTCCATATCCAATATGGATACAGGATTGGGAGAAGGCTATCGACAGAGTAGAATCGCCAATCCGTACATCCAATGGGAAACCCAGGAACAATACAACCTCGGTTTGGATCTCTCTGTTCTGAACAAACGCATCGACCTGACATTGGACGTATATAAGAAGATGTCTGAAGACATGTTGATGCAGGCCCAGCTTCCTTCTTACATGGGGACGCGCGGCAATGTCTCCAGTGCCTTGGCGGCACCTTATGGGAATTACGGGACGATTGAGAACAGAGGTCTTGAAATCAGTCTGAATACGCACAACTTCCAGGGCAATTTTCTCTGGGATACGGAAGCTCAGCTGTCTTTCAATAAAAACAAGCTGATAGCCTTGGACGGTACGGACAATGCTGCCATCGAAGGCTACGGCCAATGGAGCGACGTGGTTTCCAGAACGGAAATCGGTGAATCTATGTACAATTTCTACGGTTATGTGACCGATGGTGTCTACCAGGACAAGGAAGATATCGAAAACAGCCCGGCAGTACTTGCCGATGGAAAATACAGCCGCACCGGCACCGTTTATCCCGGCGACATCAAGTTCAAGGATATCAGTGGCCCGGATGGAAAGCCGGATGGCGTGATCAGCGAATATGACCGGACCAACATCGGTTCACCGATGCCCAAGTTTACATTTGGCCTTAACAATACCTTCAGGTACAAAAATTTTGATCTGAATGTCTTCGTGAACGGGTCGTATGGCAACAAGGTGTTCAACTACATGTCACGCAACCTTTCCAATATGGAATCCTTGTGGAACAATCAGTTGTCTGTTGTGAACAGGCGTGCCAAACTGGTGGCCATCGATGAGACCATTACCTATCCGCGTGTCAATTCGACAGGCAATACCATCTACAATTGGTTTGACGATATCGACAATGTCCGGGTGGCCAATTCCGGTACAAATGTGCCTCGTGCCATTCAACAAAACCCGAACGACAACGACCGCATTTCCGACCGTTATATCGAAGACGGCTCTTTCCTGCGCATCAAGAACATCGCGTTTGGCTACAATGTTCCGGCCAGCGTTCTCAGGAAATATAATATTGAGGCCTTGCGTGTTTATACCAACATCCAGAATCTGTTGACGTGGACCAAGTACTCCGGATTCGATCCTGAAATCGGGGCCAGCCCTGCCAGTCCCAATGTCTATGGGTTGGATAATGGACGTTATCCTTCCCCACAGGTGTATTCCTTCGGATTCAATCTCACGTTTTAAACTATGAAAGGAAAATTTATGAAAAATCTGATGATAAAGAGTTTGGCGATAGCCACCGTCCTGATGGCCGGATTTTCTTCCTGCGAAGATTTTCTGGATCGTCCTACGGAAGACAGTTATTCCATTGATGGTTTTTATCAGACGGATGAACAGTGTTTCCAATCTGTGAATCCGATCTATAATTCACCTTGGTACGACTTTCAACGTGGTTTTGTGAAGATCGGCGATGTCCTGGCCGGTAACATGTATTACAGCACCGACGATGCCTATCAGTCTTTTGTACTGAAATCGAGCGACGACGCGTTGCGGAATGCCTCGGCTTCCCTGTGGTCTGTCAATGCCTATTGCAACAGCGTTATCCAAAATATCGATATGAAGGCCGGCCCGGATGTCACGGCGTATGCCAGGAATACGGTCAAAGGTGAAGCGATGACTTGGAAAGCGATGGCCTATTTCTTCCTGGTCCGTTGTTTTGGCGCCGTGCCCATCATCCACGATAATGCGAAGATGATTTCCGATAAAAATTATAATGATGTGTACAAGGCTCCGGAAGCGGATGTCTATACCTACATCATCAAGACGTTGGAAAAAGCCATCGAGCTGTTGCCCGAAAAGAACGATCCGGGACGCATCGACAAATATGGAGCATACGGATTGCTTTCCAAGGTCTATCTCACCCGTTCCGGATTGGGCCATTCCGATACCGGGCTGCGGGATGAGAATGATTTGGCAAAAGCGGCCGAATATGCCGGCTATGTGATAGAAAAGAGTGGCAGGGTGCTGGTTCCGACGTATTCGGATATCTTTCGCCTGGCCAACAATTTTAGCGATGAAAGCCTGATAGCCTGGAGATGGACGGTGGGAGCCCAGTGGACTTCGCAGAACACCCTTCAGTCTGACCTTGCTCTGAACAATTTTTCGGAATTCGCCGATACTTGGGGTACTTGGGTTGGGTTGACCATCGACCTTGAACAAGCCTTTGGCGAAGATGCCTCCAGCCTGACTCGCAACAACACCGATGCACGTCGCAAGGCAACGATGATGATGCAGGGTGATCATTACGATTATTTCTGGCAGGATAAAGGCGGTTTTGACTACGACTGGACCAAGGCGGCAACTCAAGGTGTCACTTATGGCAGCGGTACCGGTTCCAACTGCGTGAAGCATATCGTCGGCAACAACTACGATCATGAATTGGGATCCGGTATGGGCATGGCCCGCATGGCCACGGCGTTGAGTACTCATATCCTTCGTCTGGCTGACGTTTACCTGATCTACGCAGAAGCGGTGTTGGGCAACAACGCCTCCACCTCAGATGCAAAGGCCTTAGCTGCATTTAATGCCGTTCGTGGCAGAAGTGTAAAAAACTATGTTGACAAGACATCCATCACGTTTGACGATATCTTCAAAGAACGTCGACTCGAATTGGCCGGAGAAGGGGACAACTGGTACGATTTTGTCCGTTTGAGTTATTACAAACCGGATGATGCAAGAGCACGCCTGGCCGCACAGGAACGTGGCTATTGGAACAATCTGGAAGCTTGGTATAAAGGTCAGCTGGCCGACAAGTCCACCGTGACCATCGGCTCCTGGAAGGTCAATGCCAGCGACATCGAATTCACCATACCGTTCCCGGACACAGACTTGGCTATGAATCCGCATTTGAGCGAAGCCCCTGTTGCATTTGACTTTAGTTCCATTGGATATTAAAAACGAGTAACACTATGAAACGAGCATGCTTGCATAAAGCATCCAAGTAAAAACTTATCCGGGCATGCGGCGTTACATATGGCCTTAGTGTAAAAAAATTAAATAATATCATATGAAAAATACATTGAAATCAATCCTAAAAATCGTTGCTTCTGCGATGGCTTTGCTGACGTTATTTGCTTTGCCTGCTTGCGACGACAATCCGGATGAATATGTCATTACGGGTGGCGAACCAACGGTGGATTATATCCGCCTGCCCGATGCCATCAGCTCCGATTCCCTGTTGACGCATGCCTTCATGGGAACCACCATTGCGCTCATCGGTGAAAATATGACCAGTGTGCAGGAAGTTTGGTTTAACAACGTACAGGCTACACTCAATTCCAGTCTCATCAAATCGGATGTCTTGATTTTGAGCGTACCCAGTACCATCCCGACCAATGTGACCAACAAGATTTATTTGATCAATAAGGATATGGATACCGTGACCTATCATTTTGGTGTGGATGTTCCTTCACCGATATTGAACACCCTGACGTGCGAATATGCCAATGCAGGAGATATCATCACCATCAATGGTAATTACTTCCTTTCCGTAGCAGGTTCTGACGTGCCGGAAGTCTATTTCACTCCCAACATCAAGGCGGAAGTGGTGTCCTACACGTTAACCCAACTGAACGTCAAGGTTCCGGCTGCCGCTACCGAAGGCCCCATCACCATGAAAAGCCGTTATGGCTCTACACGTTCTACATTCCGTTTCCGTGATTCCAGAGGAATGATTTTGGATTGGGACAATACCAATGCCTCAGGTGGTTGGCGTAGTGGTGTCATCGCCAATACCAATCCGACAGGCATCACCGGAAATTACGTACGCTTTACCGGAGCGATGAAAGGTGGTGCCGGTGAAACCTGGAATGAAGATGCTTTTGCCTTCAACCTATGGGGGACATCCAACGGACGTCCGGAAGGAGACCTTTTCTCCATTCCGGTGGAAAATGCCGTACTGAAATTTGAGGTGAATGTGACGCAGGCCTGGTCTGCCGGAGCCCTCCAGATGATTTTTACGTCTTGGAGCACTTCCGGTACAAACGGTTACGTCGGAGATGCCACTTATCCGAGAGGTCTATGGATCCCGTGGGAAGGATCTGGCTCTTTTACGACGAATGGTTGGATCACCGTATCCATTCCTCTCAAAAATTTTAAGTATAATGCTTCCGGAGCAGAAGTCAGTAAACTCACGGCCGGAAATTGCGGCGGTTTGACCTTCTTCGTTTTCAACGGTGGTGTGAAAGGTACGGACTGTACCCCGAACATCTGTATTGACAACATTCGTGTGGTACCTGCTGAATAACCTTAAACAATGACCATTATGCGAAAACTATTTTTGAAATATATGACGGCAGGTCTCATGGCTTGCCTCTTGCTGGGCAGTTTGACCCTCACATCGTGCGATACCACGAATGAAGCTTCCGAGAAAGTGGAGCTCAAGGTGTTTGGTCCGAGTCCGGCTTTGCGCGGAGGAGAATTGGAATTCATCGGCTTGAACCTGGACAAGGTGACGGCCATTATTCTACCAGAAAACATCGAAGTGACGGACATCACGGTCATCAGTCCTACCACAATCAAGATTGTGATTCCGCAGGATGCCAAGCCTGGCAAAATCACCTTGAAAACCCCCGACGGGGATATTCTGACAAAGACCGATTTATCGTTTTCAGAGCCGATCTCCATTGGCAGCATTTCCCCGCTTACCATCAAGGCCGGTGATGAGTTTACGATCAACGGCGATTATCTGAACCTCATCAAGCAGGTGATTTTCAACGACAACATCGTTGTAGACAGTTTCAGCTTCAAAAGCCAGACTCGCTACCAGATAAAGTTGACGGTGCCCAAGGAAGCACAGAGCGGCAAGATCATCATCTCCAATGGGCAGGAAATACCCATTCTGGTCTATTCTGACACGACCGTCACCGTTACGCTGCCTGCCTTGACCGGCATGAGCCCCAATCCCGTAAAACCGGGTGAGAACTTGACGGTATCTGGTACCGATTTTCAGCTAGTCAAATCGGTGATTTTCGCAGACGACCTGGTGGATTCGACTTTTGTTTCCAGGTCGAACACGTCGTTTACGGTGAAGGTTCCGGCCACAGCCAAGGTGGGACGGTTCAAGCTGGTGACTTATTCTGAAGTGGAAGTACAATCATCAGAAGACCTGAAGCTGGTGGCTCCCGTCATCACTGGCATAGCTCCGAATCCGGTCAAGAGCGGACAAACGCTGGCGATCACCGGTACAGACCTCGATCTGGCCATCGCTGTGACGTTCGGCGGAAGTAAAACGGGAAACATCACGGCTCAGACGGCCACTTCCATTAGTGTCACGGTTCCCGAAACAGCGGTTGAGGGCAAAGTCGTCCTCAGTACCAACTCCGGTCAAACGGCTGAAAGTGCCAACCTGACCTTTATTAAGCCGGCCATTTCTTCCATCGCTCCGCTTTCCCTAACTGCCGGAGGCGATATTACCATCATCGGTACAAACCTTGATCTTGTTAAGCAAGTCAACTTTGGCGGCGGACTTTCTGTCGAAGTAATTCCAGCTTCTTCCACCTCACTGACAGTGACAACTCCGACAGCGGCTGTTTCCGGCAAGATCACCTTGGTAGCCATGAACGGAGATCAGGTGGAATCGACCGAAGAATTGACACTGGCGGCAGCTAATAAACCTGTCGTCACTAGCATCACATCCACCGTCAAACCTGGAGCGTTGTTGACCATTACCGGTACCAAGCTCCATCTGGTCAGGGATGTCGTATTCCAGAATGGCGTCACAGCAACCGACTTTGGCGACCGTACCGCTACCAAACTGGAAGTGTATGTACCGGCGAATGCGAAAAATGGCAAGGTTACGTTGACATTGAAAACCTATGACGGCAGTGAAGTGGTTTCTCCGGAATTTACCGTGTCCGGTACGGATCCGATAACGGCTGATACCAAGATGATTTATGATTTCAACGTACGAACCACCGATTGGCACGCTGTCGATTGGGATAACTGGGGCAGTTCATACGATGCCGCCGCCTGCAAGGCACTTGGATACATCGTTTTGGTATCACATCCGGGTTGGTGGGTGCTGGGATGCAACCATCCGGACCCGACCAACGGCTGGCCTTCCGTGAACTCCAACAATTATGTGTTCAAAGTGGATATCAAGACGACGACGCCCATCAAGATCACGGGCAGTTATGAGTTCCAGTTCATGATCGGCGGCGAGACCCTTTCTTCTCAGCTTATCGTCGAAGGTGACTACATCACGACAGGTGGAGAATGGGCTACGTTGACCATGCCCATTGCCGGAAAACTATCGAATCCGACACTCAGCAGCGGTAATTTTGGTATCGTCCTGAATTCTTCGGATGCCGGAACGGATTTTGCAGGGCTGTGTTTTGACAACATGCGCTTTGATCCGAAATGAAAGCCTTTCATTTTTTAGTTCTATACTTAGGTTAGTAAAGAATGGGGAGTTGTTTTTCGGAACGCTCCCCATTCCAAAAGGATTCGTTTATCATTTTTTCATTCAATTCCTTTATGTTCAAAAAACAAGCCTTTCGATGGGGTTTCCTGCTTGTCTTGGTGCTCCTTTTAACCAACTGCAAGCCTGAAAATGACGGAGACAAAGAGGGCCCAGCCTTGACGAGCAGTACACCGGAATCGGGCGACACAGCGGTAGCCATAGGCACGATCCTGGAATTGAAATTCTCCGAAAAATTTTACCTGATAGACAATCCTCAGATTACCCTTAACGGAAAGGCCGTGAAGGCAGAACTTTCTTACCAAAAGCTGACCATCGACACGGAGTTGACGGGCAACACTTCCTATATCCTTGAAATTCCGGCCGGAACTCTTTACGACGATGCCGGAAATTACAACAAAGACCTTTCACTGCTGTTCAAGACCGTCAAAGGCGTTGCTCCGGAAGGAACTGTGTTTGAAGCGGAAAAGGCGATGCTGACAGGTTCTGCCGCTGTCGCAACCAGCCTGAGCGGCTATTCCGGAATTGGATACGTCAGCTCAGGAGACGGGAATGTGACCTTTAGCGTCCAGGCTGACCAAGACGGATATTATCGGTTGACGGTGCGCTACCATACCATGTCCAGTGCGAAGCAAAACGATCTGTATGTGGATGATGGTTTGATCTGTACGTTGTCCTTTGAGGCGGTGTCTTCCTGGACGACCCTTTCTGCGGGCGAGATCTACCTCACCGCCGGCGTCCACAGTTTGTCATTGGTCAAGAACTGGGGGTGGACCAACTATGATTACGTGATGTTGGCTTACGACTCAGTCGGACTGACTCCTTTCCGGATTGCCGCATCATTGGTTACCCCGAATCCGTCGTTACAGGCTGTTCGAGTCTACGATTTTCTGAAGGAAAATTTTGGGAGCAAGGTACTTTCGGGGACGATGGCGGCATACAGCACCAATATTACAGAAGCCACGTGGGTGCATGACCATACCGGCAAATGGCCCGCACTGACTTGCTTCGACTTCATTGACCATACCAATCTAAACCAAAATTGGGTGAACTATTCCGCCCCGTTCACGCTGGGCGCCGACTGGTGGAACAACAACGGCCTGGTGGCGCTGATGTGGCATTGGCGCGATCCGCTCACCAAATCGGGTTCGATGTACACGTATTCTTCTACGCAGCTTTCCGGAACCACGTTCGACGTGTCCAACGTAACGGATACGACGTCCAATGAGTACCAGGCCATGATTGTTGACCTTGATGTGATAGCCGGTTACCTGAAACAATTTCGCGATGCCGGCATACCAGTGCTCTGGCGGCCGTTGCACGAAGCATCTGGTGCCTGGTTCTGGTGGGGTGCCAAAGGTCCGGCACCTTGCAAGACATTATGGAAGCTGATGTTTAACCGTTTCACCAAAGTGCATGGCCTCAACAATCTGATTTGGGTCTGGACAAGCGATGCCGGCGCTTCCGCCGCCGAATGGTATCCTGGCGACGAGTATGTAGACGTGATCGGCATGGATATCTATCCCGGCGAAAATCAGCACGGCTCTCAGTATTTTTCTTTTAACCGGATCCGGGAGCTGTTCGGAGGCAGAAAGCTGATTACGCTCAGCGAATGTGGTTCCGTACCTGATCCGGCGTCCATGAAAACCTATGGTGACATGTGGTCGTACTTTATGCCATGGAACGGTCATTTCACGGAGTCGGACAACCATAACGGTGCTGCTTGGTGGAACAAGTTTTTCAGCTACGACTATGTAGTGACTCGCGATCAAATGCCTAATATTAAATAAGATAACTATGAAACGAATACTGATACTTCTTTCTGTAGCCTGTTTGCTGAACGTCGGAAAGACTTTTCAGGTGCAGGCGCAATCTTCAGAACTGGCGCGCCCTTTGAGCGTCACGGATGCCATCAAGCTGCAATGGGACTTTCCGGCCGACCAATGGGTGTTCATGCAAGGCCAAAAACAGGAAATGGTGTTATCATTGAAAAATACGGTTCGGAAGAATACCAAATTCAACGTGGTGCTGGTGCTGAAGACCGACATGTATGCACCGGTGGACAGTATTGTCCGGTCCTTTATGCTGAAGCCAGGAGCCAGTCTTTCCGCCAACGTGCCTTTCTATTTGCCTGCTCCAGGCTTTTACCGCTGTACCCTGTTTGTTGAGAAAGAAGGGATCATCGGCAAGGTTGAGAAATTTAACATTGGATACGAACCCGAAAAAATTGTCTCTCCCGTCGATGCCAAGCCCGATTTTGAAGCCTTCTGGAAGCAATCGCTGGTCGAACTGAAAAAAGTGAATCCGGAATACCGGATGGAACTCATTCCGGAACGGTCCACCGGTGCACGCAACGTCTATCATGTGTGGATGAAGTCGTTCGGAGAGCTCACTATCGAAGGCTTTTACGCTGTGCCCAAGACTCCTGGCAAGTATCCGGCCATCATCTATTATATGGGGTATGGTTCCGAACCTTGGTATCCGCACACCGACGGTGAACCAGGCTTTGCCAGCTTCGTGCTTTCCGTGCGTGGGCAGGGTATCCAGAAGGCCATCCAGAAAGATTTCTGGGGCGATTGGCTCATTTGGGGGCTGGATAGCAAGGGAAACTACTACTACCGTGGAGCCTTCATGGATCTGGTGCGTGGCGTTGACTTCCTGGTTTCTCGTCCGGAAGTGGATGCCGATCGGATTGTGGCCGAAGGTGGGAGTCAGGGAGGAGCCTTCACGTTGGCCGCCTGTGCTCTGGACCATCGCATCAAGGCTGCTGCTCCGGCCGTACCGTTCCTGTCTGATTACCGCGACTATTTCCGGATTGTGAGCTGGCCCCGCAGCGCCTTCGAAACCTATCTTGCCCTTCATCCGGAAAAGACTTGGGAACAGGTGTACGACATACTGACCTACTTCGACATCAAGAACCTGGCCGGATGGATTCAGTGTCCCATATTCATGGCTGCCGGATTGCAGGATGAGGTTTGTCCGAATCGCACCAATTTTGCCAGCTACAATCTGATTCGATCGGAAAAACAGTACCGGATATACCGTGAACAGGGACACGGAACCCCGGTGGAATGGAACGATCTGCACATGGATTTTTTCAAAAAGAAACTCGGAATGTAAGTTGTTATGAAAAGCCCTATTCACATGCTCTCCTTGTTTGCGGCTCTATGGACGCCCATTATGGTGTCTGCTCAGAAGTCTGTGGATGTTGAGGCGTTGCTGAAACGGATGAGTCTGCAAGAAAAGGTTGGACAGATGGCTCAGTTGACCATCGATGTCTTTGTAAACCAGAAAACCTATCAGCCGATTGATTCTATGATCAGGAAAGGCATCGTGGACTATCGCATCGGATCGGTGCTGAACACGTGGGGCAATGTGGCCCATAGCCCCGAAGAATGGAACCGGATGGTGAAATTACTGCAACAACAGACACGGAAGACACCGTTGAAAATTCCGTTGATCTATGGGGTCGACGCCATTCATGGGGCGACCTATACCAAAGGTGCGACGATGTTTCCACAACAAATAGCACAGGCGGCTACTTTTAACCGTCAGTTAGTGAGAGCTTGCGCTGAAATGTCTGCCTATGAAACCCGTGCATGTTCCTTACCCTGGAACTTTTCACCGGTATTGGATCTTGGAGTGGATCCCCGCTGGCCTCGTCTGTGGGAGACTTTCGGGGAAGATCCGTACCTGGTGTCGGCTTTGGGCACCGAAATGGTACACGGTTATCAGGGCTCGAAAGGACCTGACATCGACGGTCAGCATGTGGCGGCCTGTGCCAAGCATTATCTGGGATATTCTGTGCCGGTTTCGGGAAAAGACCGGACGCCGGCCAACATTCCGGATCTTGTGCTTAGGGAATATCATTTGCCTCCTTTTCAAGCGGCTGTCGATGCCGGTCTTTCTTCCATTATGGTCAATTCCGGCCTTATCAACGGTGAACCGGTTCCTGCCAGCAAACGCATCATAACTGATTTGCTCAAAAATGAGCTGAAATTTGAAGGATTGGTCGTGACCGATTGGAACGATATTGAGAATCTTTACCGGAGAGATCGCGTGGCTTCCTCTCGCAAGGATGCTGTTCGTTTGGCCGTCAATGCAGGGATTGACATGTCCATGATACCCTACGACTTCCGGTTTTGTGATGATCTGATCGAACTAGTCAACGAAGGAAGTGTCTCCATGACGCGTATCGACGATGCCGTACGGCGTATACTGAAGCTAAAACAGCGGCTTGGCCTTTTTGATAAAGCGTGGGACGACAGCAAGGACTATCCGGAATTTGCCGGAGCCGCCCATCAGGCGAAAGCACGTGAAACCGCTGCAGAAGCCATTACGCTCTTGAAAAACGAGGGCGGCGTGTTGCCGTTCAAAAAAGGAACGCGTTTGTTGGTGACCGGCCCGAATGCTCATTCCATGCGTGCCCTCAACGGTGGCTGGTCCTACTCCTGGCAAGGTGAGAAAGCGTCCCGTTTTACGGAATCTAACCATACGATACTCGAAGCGTTGCAACAGACATTCGGAAATGACCGCGTGACTTATGTGCCGGGTGTCAGTTATGTGGAAGGCGGCAAGTATTGGGAAGAAAGGACAACCAACATGGATGAGGTTGTCAAAGCCGCCGCTTCGGTCGATGCCGTGGTGCTTTGCCTCGGCGAGAACAGTTACGCCGAAAAGCCCGGCGATTTGCAGGACCTCTACCTTTCGGACCTGCAGACGCAGTTGGCGCAGCGATTGGCTGCTACGGGCAAGCCCATCGTGTTGGTGCTTAACGAAGGACGTCCGCGCATCATCAGCCGTTTCGAGAAGGATATGAAAGCCGTACTGATGACCTATCTGCCGGGAAATTACGGAGCGGATGCCTTGGCTGACCTGTTGTGCGGAGCCGTGAATCCGAGTGGCAAACTTCCGTTCAACTATCCACGCTATCCGCAATCGCTCATTCCGTACTGGCATAAATATGCAGAGGAACAAGTAAAGACCGAAGGTATGTACAACTATGAATCCGATTATTCTCCTCAATGGGAGTTCGGGACCGGTTTGAGTTATACCAGTTTCCGTTACGACCATCTGAGGCTGTCTTCCACGACTGTGCGGGCCGGAGACAATCTGGAGGTGTCGGTGGACGTCACCAATACGGGGAAGCTCCAAGGCAAGGAGGCCGTCCTGCTCTACCTGTCCGATCTGGTGGCTTCCCTCGCTCCCGATAAGCGAAGGTTGAAAAGTTTTGACAAAATCAGCCTGAATCCGGGAGAAACCAAGACTGTCACCTTTACGTTGACTCCGAAAGAGATGAGCTTCATCGACTCCGAAAACCGTCAGACGCTTGAACCCGGTGATTTCGAGGTTCGGACAGGCTCGTTGAGTGCGAGGTTTACCGTGATCGCATCCGAAAACGATGCGACCAAGCCCAAAGGCATTGTTCAGAGGCAAGGCTGTCATTTTGTGATTGACGAAAAGCCGTATCGCTTCATTGGCGCCAATTTCTGGTATGGTGCCATCCTCGGCTCGCCGGGGAGAGGCGGTGACCGTGTCCGATTACTGCGGGAGCTCGACCTGATGAAGGCGAGCGGCATCACTAACCTGCGCGTGCTCATCGGGGCGGACGGTCTCAACGGAGTGCCGGCGAAAGTGGAGCCGACCCTGCAGCTGAAACCAGGTGTGTACAACGATTCCATTTTTGACGGACTCGATTTCCTGTTGTCGGAACTTGGAAAACGCGACATGAAGGCGGTGCTCTTTTTTACCAATTCCTGGGAATGGTCCGGTGGATACGGGCAATACCTGGAATGGGCGGGCAAGGGAAAAGCGCCCATTCCCAATATTGATGGTTGGCCGGCCTACCTGAATTTTGTCAAGCAATATGCCTTTTGTGACAGCTGCACGGAATTGTTGAAACATCATATTCATCATGTCCTGGGGCGCCAAAACCGCTACAACGGCCGGAAATATACGGAAGACCCGGCTATCTTTGCCTGGGAAATCGGTAACGAGCCGCGTGCTTTTTCGGAAGAGGGCAAACCGGCATTTTCTCGTTGGCTCCGCGACATTTCCGCCTACATCAAATCGCTCGACCGCAATCACCTGGTCACAATCGGGACCGAAGGAAAACACGGTTGCGAGGAAGATCTAAAGTTGTTTGAGGAGACCCATGCCAACCCGAACATCGACTACTTGGTCATGCACATCTGGCCCAAAAACTGGAGCTGGCTTGACGTGAAAGACATTCCGGGTTCTCTGGGGAAAAGCGTGGACAGTACCGTTGCCTACATGGAAGAACATGAAGCGGTGGCCAGAAAACTGCAAAAGCCCATTGTCCTCGAAGAATTCGGCTTCCCGCGAGATCATCACCGGTACGAACCGACGGATGGGACGGTTTGCCGTGATGCCTATTATCAGGCCGCTTTTGAACGCATTCTCCGGTCATCTGCCACGGACGATGTTTTGGCAGGCTGCAACGTTTGGGCCTGGGGTGGGTTTGGGCGACCCCGCCATCTGTACTGGCAACCCGGCGACGATTATCTGGGAGACCCGGCGCAAGAAGAACAAGGACTGAATTCGGTCTTCAATGTCGATCAGACCGTGCCGTTAATCAAAAAATATGCCTCTTTGCTTTCACAGGAACCTGTTTTAGCCGACTCATTGGGCACGGACCGGACCAAAGCGCTTTTTGCGAATCTTCGAAAAAACCTGGGCAAGGGCATCCTGTTCGGCCATCAGGACGATCCGGCCTATGGACACAACTGGTTCAACGAACCCGGATGGTCTGATGTCAAGGAGACGGCAGGCGACTATCCGGCCGTCGTCGGTTGGGAATTGGGCGGTCTGGATGTGGGCGCTGCCCGGAATCTGGATTCGGTTGCCTTTACCGACATGCGTCGCCTGATGCGTGAAGTCTACGACCGGGGTTCGGTCAATACGGTCAGCTTTCATGCCTTCAACATCGCCACCGGCAAAGACGCCTGGGACTGTGCCCAGGATACTGTTGTTCGGAGTATCCTGCCGGGGGGCGTGCATCATGCAGCCTATCTGAAAAGGCTTGACCGACTGGCCGATTTTTTCCTCAGTCTCAAAGCGGCAGATGGAAAGCCCATCCCCGTCATTTTCCGGATGTATCACGAAATGAGCGGGACTTGGTTTTGGTGGGGCTCCCGTCAATGTAAGCCCGAAGAATATAAGGCCCTTTATCGCATGACCGAGGCGTATCTGCGCGACGTCCGGCAGGTGCATCAACTTTTGTATGCCTTTTCGCCGAACGATGTAAAAGTGGAAGCTGACTTCCTGAACTATTATCCTGGAGACGAGTGGGTCGATGTGGTCGGTTTTGATTTCTACCTGCGTTGGGACAAGACGAACCGGTCTTTGGCCGCGAACCGGTCTTTGGCCGATTATCGTCAAGAAATGAGCGAAGGCCTTCAGACGGTGACCGATTATGCGCGCAAAGCCGGGAAAATCCCAGTTATGGCAGAGACCGGTCTGGAAGGCGTCCTGATCCCTGACTTTTTCACTAACGTGCTGGCTCCTTTGATCGAACCATTCGATATCAGCTACGTCCTGCTTTGGAGAAATGCGTATGCCGCTTCCCTGAAACATCATTTTTATGTGCCGTACGCTGGGCATCCGGCTGCGGACGATTTTAAACGATTCACCCAATCCCGAAAAATTTGGCTGAGCAAGGATCTGCCTGATCTTTACTCGACCACATCCATCCAATAATTGACTCTAAAAACAGAACGATATGACAGATTTCCAGATGGCTTTGGAAAAATTGAAAGCTGACCACGAACGCTTGATCGCCAGAAAGAACAGACCTGTAGAGACAGCCGGAAACGGTATTTTCGAACGGTATGAACATCCGGTGGTCACGGCCGCGCATGTCCCCCTTGAATGGCGATACGATCTTGACCCGAAGACCAATCCTCATTTATTGGAACGCATCGGAGTCAATGCCACCCTAAACGCCGGAGCCGTCAAATGGCAAGGAAAGTATCTGTTGGTGGTGCGAGTGGAGGGTTATGACCGCAAATCTTTCTTTGCCGTGGCCGAAAGTCCCAACGGCATCGACAACTTTCGCTTTTGGGATGAGCCCTGTACCATACCCGAGACCGAAAACCCAGATACGAACGTGTATGACATGCGTCTGACCGTACACGAGGACGGCTGGATTTACGGCGTGTTCTGCAGCGAACGCAAAGACCCTGCCGCTCCGGCGGGCGACTTGTCCTCCGCCGTGGCAGCTGCCGGCATCGTCCGCACAAAAGACCTGAAAACGTGGCATCGGCTGCCTGACCTGATCTCCGGCAGCCAACAGCGGAACGTCGTGTTGCATCCTGAGTTCGTAGACGGCAAGTATGCACTGTACACCCGTCCGCAGGAAGGATTCATCGAAACAGGGAAAGGTGGCGGCATCGGCTGGGCACTGGTAGATGACATCTGCCATGCTTCCGTGAAAGAGGAAATTATTATCAATCATCGCAACTATCACACAATCAAGGAGCTGAAAAACGGTGAGGGCCCTCATCCCATCCGGACGGACCAAGGTTGGCTGCATTTGGCGCATGGGGTGCGAAATTGTGCTGCAGGATTGCGATATGTATTGTATCTTTATCTGACGGATTTGCAGGATTCGACCAAGTTGTTGGCGGAACCGGCCGGATACTTTATGGCACCAGAGGGTGACGAACGTACCGGGGACGTGTCCAACGTCTTGTTTTCCAACGGATGGATAGCGGACGAAGATGGGAAAGTCTTCATTTATTATGCCTCTTCCGATACCCGCATGCATGTGGCCACCTCTACCGTGGAAAAGCTGTTGGACTATTGCCTGAATACGCCGTCCGACGGTTTTTGTTCCGCTGCTTCGGTGGCATCCGTCAAGGCTTTGATAGCCAAAAATAAGCATATCCATCTCTAATGCCTGATGCCATGCAAAAACACAGAATAATAGCCTTCGTTATATTCTTTTCACTTATAATGCCGTTGCAGGCTCAAAAATTCGAAGGCCTGGCGCTAACTCCTCCTATGGGGTGGAATAGCTGGAACAAGTTTGGCTGCGATGTCAACGAAACCAAGATCCGGGAAGTGGCAGATGCGTTGGTTGCCTCCGGCCTGAAAGATGCCGGGTATGAATACATCGTGATTGACGACTGTTGGCAAGGAGAACGGGACGCACAAGGTTTCATCACTGCGAATGCCGAACGCTTTCCTTCAGGCATCCCGGCTTTGTCCGAATACATCCATGCGAACGGGTTGAAGTTCGGCATCTACTCTTGTGCCGGCGATAAAACGTGCGGCGGACATCCCGGCAGCCGCGGGCATGAATATCAAGATGCACTCATGTATGCCAAATGGGGAGTAGATTACCTCAAATACGATTGGTGTTTCACCGAAAAGCTGAATGCGGAAGGTGCCTACATCACCATGAGCAGGGCCTTGAAGGAAGCCGGCTGCCCCATCGTGTTCAGCCTTTGTGAGTGGGGAGAAAGCAAGCCTTGGTCCTGGGCTGGGGACGTAGGCCATCTGTGGCGTACCACCGGTGACATCTACAACTGCTTTGATTGTGTGAAAAAATGGGACACCTGGAACTCTTGGGGTGTCATGCAAATAGTGGACATGCAGGACGGCTTGCGCGTCTATGCCGGCCCCGGACACTGGAACGATCCCGACATGCTTGAGGTCGGAAACGGTATGCCGGTGAACGAAGACCGGGCTCATTTCACCCTGTGGTGTCTGTTGGCTGCCCCACTGATGGCAGGTAATGACCTCCGGAACATGACCATCGAGACCTACGACATCTTGTCCAACAAAGACTTGATCTCCATTGACCAGGATTCTTTGGGTATCCAGGGCTTCCGTCATCAGGTGAAAGACAGTGTGGAAACCTGTCTGAAACCCTTGACTCACGGTGAATGGGCCATTTGCTTCCTGAATCGTAGCACGTCGCCAAAAAATTGGGAGTTTGACTGGAAAACGTTTTCGGTGACCGACTCTTTTTCCGGAAGAGTGCTTGATACTGGGAAAGCCCTTTACAAGACCCGCGATGTCTGGAGGAAGAAAAACACCGGCGACACCCGTAAACAGCTGAAAGTGATCATCCCGGCTCATGACGTGCTTTGTTTGAAACTGATACCATGAAGTGTCCCCTTTTGGACTGTTTTGCAGCGATCAATCTATTAAGCTGTCCTTGTTAGAAAATAAACACAACTATTCGACTAGACCTATGGTAGTTCCCAAGCTTCGTTTGAAAGAAAAAATCGGTTATGGATTCGGTGATGCCGCTGCTTCCATGTTCTGGAAGTTGTTTTCCATGTATCTCATGTTTTTCTATACCGATATATTCGGAATCTCCGCTGCCGTGGTAGGCACCATGTTCTTGGTTACCCGCATCTGGGATGCCGCCTTCGACCCTTTCGTGGGCGTACTTTCCGACCGTACGGAAACAAAGTGGGGAAAGTTCCGTCCCTATCTGCTGTGGGTGATGGTGCCGTTCGGTATCATTGGGGTGATCACCTTTTCCACCCCCGATCTGGGACCTACCGGAAAGATCCTTTACGCGTATGTCACCTATTCGCTCATGATGATGGTCTATTCCCTCATCAATGTGCCTTACGCTTCGTTGATGGGCGTTATGACCGACGACGGCAAGGAACGGACATCGTTGTCCACGTACCGTATGGTGTTTGCCTATGGAGGCAGCCTGTTGGTATTGGCCGCTGCTGAACCCGTCGTCAGCATCTTCAGCAAGCTGGGTGGAGGAAATGACCCACGGTTAGGCTGGCAGTTGGCCGCCGTCCTGTTTGCGTTGGTCGCCATCTTGTTCTTCTTCCTTTGCTTCTCCTGGACCAAGGAGCGCATCCGACCTATGAAGGAAAAGACGTCACTCAAGCAAGATGTGAAAGACCTGCTACAAAATTCGCCGTGGTGGATCTTGCTGGGAGCCGGCATCGCTGTCATTTTCTTCAATTCCATCCGTGACGGGGCGGCCATCTATTATTTCAAATATTACGTGCTCACCCAGGATGCCTTCCACATCGCAACATTCGACCTTACCATCACTCTGAGCACGTTGTATTTTGTCATTGGTCAGGCCGCCAGCATCATCGGCGTCATGCTGGCTGTGCCCTTTGCCAACCGCATCGGCAAAAAAAGGACATACCTGAGTGCCATGGTAATCTGCGGTGCGCTCAGCATCCTTTTCTATTTCATTGACCGGGGTAATGTCACCCAGATATACATCCTCCAATTCCTCATCAGCCTGAGTGTCGGCACCACGTTGCCGCTCATCTGGTCCATGTATGCCGATTCGGCGGACTATTCCGAATGGAAGACGAAACATCGTGCCACCGGGCTGGTATTTTCGGCTTCCTCCATGTCCCAAAAATTCGGTTGGACCATCGGTGGCGCCATGTGTGGCTGGTTGCTTGGATACTACGGATTCAAGGCCAATGTGGCCCAGACCGAATTTGCACAGGAAGGCATCCGCCTAATGTTGAGCTTTTTCCCGGCTGCCGGAGCCGCCATTGGTGTCTTGTGCATGGCCCTGTATCCACTCAATGAAAGACGTTTGAAGAAAATTAGTTCTGAACTGGCCGATGCCAGGCAAATGACAACCAAAGACAGAAATAGCTAAGAGATGGATTATGCAGTACGGACATTTTGACGACAAAAGACGGGAGTATGTCATCACCGATCCGAAGACACCCTGGCCCTGGATCAACTACCTGGGTACGGAAGACTTCTTCAGCCTGATATCCAACACGGCCGGGGGCTATTCCTTCTATAAGGACGCCAGGTTCCGGCGCATCACCCGTTACCGGTACAACAACGTGCCCATGGACAGCGGCGGCAAGTATTTCTACATCAAAGAAGGGAAAGATGTCTGGAACCCAAGCTGGAAACCTTGCAAGACACCCTTGGATGGTTATGAGTGCCGGCACGGGATGAACTATACGATCATCAAGGGCATCAAAAATGAACTTGAGGCCAAGGTGCTGTATTTCGTTCCCTTGAAAACCAAGGCGGAGGTGCAACGCTTGACACTCCGGAACCAAGGGACGAAAACCAAGATCATCCAGGTCTTTTCCTTTGTTGAATGGTGCTTATGGAATGCCGCCACGGATATGGAAAACTTCCAGCGCAACTTTTCCACCGGCGAGGTTGAGACGGAAGATTCCGTCATTTACCACAAGACCGAATACAAGGAACGGCGCAATCATTACGCCTTTTATTCGGTGAATGAGCCGGTGAAAGGCTTCGATACGGACAGGGAAACGTTCTTCGGCCTATACAACGGTTTTGATGAACCTCAGGTGGTTTTGGATGGTACACCGAGAAACAGCGTGGCTCACGGTTGGTCCCCCATCGCTTCGCATTGCCTGGAGGTAAAGCTGGCTCCCGGTCAAAGCAAGGACCTGATTTTTCTGTTGGGTTACGTCGAAAGCCCAGACGAACAGAAGTGGGAGCGCCAGAATGTTATTAACAAATTACCGGCCAAGGCGCTCATCGAGGCGTTCGACACCGAAGAGAAAGTGACCAAAGCTTTCGAGCAACTGCGAGCCTATTGGGACAAACTGCTAAGTATCTTTACCCTGCAGTCGGGTGAACCCAAGCTGGACAGGATGGTAAACATCTGGAATCAATACCAATGTATGATCAACTTTCTGTTTTCCCGTTCCGCCTCGTTTTTCGAAAGCGGCATCGGCCGTGGCATGGGCTTCCGTGATTCCAACCAGGATTTGATCGGTTTTGTCCATCAAATACCAGAGCGTGCCCGGGAACGAATCCTAGATATCGCTTCCACCCAATTTCCGGACGGAGGATGTTACCACCAATATCAACCATTGACCAAGAAAGGCAACAACGAGATCGGACAGGGATTCAACGATGACCCCTTGTGGCTCATCATCGGCACCATCAGTTACATCAAGGAAACCGGTGATTTCAGCCTTTTGAATGAACCTGTCCCTTTCGACAACACACCAGGTACAGAGGTTCCGCTCTTCCAGCACCTGACGCTCTCTTTCGACCATGTGCTGAATCTTCTTGGCCCACACGGTTTGCCTTTGATCGGTCGGGCCGATTGGAACGACTGCCTTAACCTGAACTGCTTTTCGAATGACCCTGACGAGAGTTTCCAGACGACCGAAAACAAGACGGAAGGTAGTCAGGCCGAAAGCCTGATGATTGCCGGCCAATTCGTGCTATACGGACGTGAATATGCCGGGCTTTGCCTCCAATTGGGCAAGAACGGGGAAGCCAGACGTGCCCAGCGTCAGGTCTATGCTATGACCGAAGCAATCAAGACATACGGATGGGACGGGGAATGGTTCCTCCGGGCCTATGATTACTTCGGCAACAAGATCGGATCGAAAGAGAATGAGGAAGGTCAGATTTTCATCGAATCAAATGGTTGGTGTACCATGGCTGGCATCGGAATGGAGGAAGGAATGGTCTCCAAGGCTCTCGATGCCGTGAAGAAACGTCTGGACTGCGAGCACGGTATCGTACTCAACAATCCCCCATATACCCGTTATTACATTGAATACGGAGAAATATCCAGCTATCCGGCCGGGTATAAAGAAAACGCCGGCATCTTCTGTCACAACAATCCCTGGATCATTATCGGTGAAACAATGCAGGGCAGGGGAGACCGTGCCTGGGAATACTTCCGCAAGATATGCCCTTCCTATACCGAGGCTCACAGCGACCTTCATAAAGTTGAACCTTATGTGTACGCCCAGATGATAGCCGGAAAGGATGCCTTTCGGCCCGGTGAGGCTAAGAACTCCTGGCTCACCGGTACGGCTGCGTGGAATTACTACGCCATTTCCCAGTACATCCTGGGTATTAAACCCGATTACGAGAGTTTGGAAGTGAACCCCTGCATTCCTCCCGATTGGAAAGGATATACCGTCACAAGGAAATTCCGTGGAGCGACCTACCACATCCGGGTGAACAATCCGGATGGGCGCATGAAAGGCCTCCGCAGTCTGACGGTAGACGGAGAACCGGTGCAGGGCAACCGCATCCCGCTGAAGCCGGCCGGAAGTGTCTGCCATGTGGTGGCGGAGCTTTGAAAAGTCAGCTGGAGTGCCCCGAAATCTTTACCTAACTGAAATGACCGTGAAAGAAACCTTGATGATACCGTCTTTTTACAAACTCAAAGAAGAAGTGCAGTACGAGCTGACGCGACATATCCTGCCGTTTTGGATGGAACGGATGGTCGATGGGCAGCACGGTGGCTACTTTGGCCGGATGAACGGCCTGAACGAGCTGGTTCAGCAAGCGCCCAAGGGTGCCATCCTGAACGCCCGCATCCTTTGGACATTTTCAGCGGCCGCCCGGCATTTAGGGCCTTTTCAGATCAGACCATTCGCCGATAGAGCCAGAGACTACATTTTCGACCATTTTTTCGATGAAACCTACGGCGGAACCTATTGGATGCTGAATGCCGACGGCTCATCGGCGGATACCAAGAAGCAGGTTTACAGCCAGGCTTTCTTTATCTATGCGTTGGTCGAGTATTACCGCCTCACCGGTGACAAAGCATCTCTGGACAAGGCCGTCGAATTGTTCAACCTGATTGAAAAACACAGCTTCGATTCCGGTAAGAACGGTTACCTGGAAGCTTTTGACCGCCGATGGAATTTGTTGGAAGATCTTCGACTCAGTGAAAAAGATGCCAACGAGAAGAAAACCATGAACACGCATCTCCACGTGCTGGAAGCCTATACCAACCTCTACCGGGTTTATCGGACGCCGTTGTTGGCAAGGCAGCTTCGAAATCTCATCCTGCTTTTTCTTGAAAAGATCATCCAGCCGCAAACCCATCATTTGGATCTGTTCTTCGATGAAAACTGGGTATGCAGGTCTTCCTTGATTTCCTATGGCCACGACATCGAAGCCTCTTGGCTCTTGCTGGAAGCTGCCGAAGTATTTGGAGA
>Ga0183100_1000588_pt1 | contig 26282 bp, 26 predicted proteins | sample Biomet2_FD_127789 | JGI IMG/M metagenome (GOLD analysis project Ga0183100, IMG submission 127789) | Microbial communities from bioreactor (seeded with anoxic lake sediment) at LBNL, California, USA - Biofuel metagenome 2 | ecosystem: Engineered > Bioreactor > Anaerobic > Unclassified ...
AATATATTCATTACTACAACAACAAGAGAATCAAGCTAAAACTAAAAGGAATGAGTCCGGTAGAATACCGAACTCATTCCAGATTAACCGCTTAATAACCTGTCCAACATTTTGGGTGCAGATCAAACGCAAGCGGGGTTTTTGTCATTATAAGCATAGGTAGTTTTAAAACAAAATGCGTTAACCGTATTGTGATAAAGGTTGACAATATATTGGTTAACTAATACAATATCGTTGTTAACAAAAACTTGGCTTATGGAGGCGCATGTATGATTTTAGAGTATGCACAGAAGGTTTTAGCTGGTGGCGAATTAACAAAAGAAGAAGCTGTTGAGCTGATTAATGTATCGGATAATGATACGATGTTGCTGTTAGCTATGGCAGATAAAATTAGACAAGAATTTACTGGTGATGATGTTGATTGTTGCGCTATTGTTAATGCTAGAAGTGGACACTGCTCAGAAGATTGTAAGTTTTGCGCACAATCTGCTTACAGCAAAACAGGAGTTGAAGTTTATGGATTACTTGAGGAGGAAGAACTTATTAGCGCGGCCAAAAAAGCAAAATCAGCAGGAGCGGTGCGCTTTTCTATTGTTACAAGTGGTAGAGGACAAAGCGAAGAGGCTGATTTTAAAAACATCTGCAAGGCCTTGAAAAGAATTAAGCAGGAAGTACAAATTGAAGTATGCGCCTCTTTAGGCATATTAACTAAAAAACAAGCTGTAGAGTTAAAAAAGGCTGGCGTTACACGTTTCCACTCCAATATTGAAACTGCGCCTAGTTATTTCCCGTATATTTGTACTACCCATGCCTATGAAGACAAAATGTCAACCTTGGAAGCAGCTAAGGCCGCAGGCATTAGAATTTGTTCGGGAGGGATTTTGGGCCTGAATGAAACTCCGGAACAAAGAGTAGAAATGGCTATGGAGTTAAAACGTTTGGGCATAGATTCCGTGCCTTTAAATATCTTAAATCCTGTTAAAGGTACGCCCTTTGAGAAAAACAAACCATTAACTGCCTGGGAAATTTTGCGTGCTTTTGCAGTATTTCGTTTTATTTTGCCCCATGCCTTGATTCGTACGGCAGGTGGCAGGGAGGTAAACCTTAGGGATATGCAAGCTATGGCTTTAAGTGGTGGTTTGAATGGCATTATGATTGGAGGGTATTTAACTACAGGGGGGCGTGAGCCAAAAGCAGATAGAATTATGCTTAAAGATTTGGGAAGAACTGCTACAAAACCTCAATTATAATATGACAAAAATTCTTGTTCTTAGGAGGCAATGACATGCAATTTAGTGTGAAGATGCGCTCTGCGAAAGGTGGACCACATGAAAAAGGAGGGCGCCATATTTCAGGTGCTGAACGTATATTAGAGGAAGAGGATGTAGAAAAGGGCGTAGTAGAGATGCTTCGACGTGCACGCAATCATCAACGAGGCAAAGCAGATTTTATCAGTATAAAAGTTGAAGAAATTGATGAAAATCAAGTTATTTTTAAGCCCCTTATTCCTGTACATAGTTGCCTAGCAGAAAATATAGCACAAGGCCATGCAATAGCTAAAGAAAAACTTAAGAATTCAGGAGTTTCGGTGGGAGCTATAGAAAAAGGGTTTAATGCTCTACTGGCACTTCAAGATAGTATTAGAGGAGCCATGGTCTTTGATGCTTTTACGGGTGAGCGTTTAGATTGTTTTGGTAATAGAGGTGTTCGTGTTACCAAGATGGATTGCGCAGGCGCAGCTGAGTATGAGGAAGGTTTAGCAAAGTGCGGGCTTACAGGTGAACATGTACGAGAGGCATTGGTATTGGCTTCTAAAGTGGCTAGTGCGCCCGGGATGGTAGCTGAGTTATGCTGGTCTGATGATCCTGATTATATTACAGGGTATGTGGCTTCTTTAAATGAAGGATATATGCGAATTCCTATTATGAAAAAAATGGGGAGCAATGTAGGGGGACGCATATTTTTTGTAAAGCATGGGTGTGATATAGACGCCTTATGCGCATATTTGCAAGAGCAATTAGTCTTAGTTACTTTTGGGGGTAATGCAGATGTCAACACTAGAGCAAAATTTGAAAAAAGAGTTACAGCAAATTAAAAAACAAGGACTGTGGAGAGAAATCAAGGCTCTGAGATTTGTAACACCTGTTATGGCAATTGATCGGGTCGGGAGAAAATATTTGGTTTTTTCCAGCAATAATTATCTGGGCTTAACACATGCGCCTGAAGTCATTGCGGCGGTTAAAGCTGCTACAGAATTTGGTACAGGTTCTACCGGATCAAGATTGACAACCGGATGCCATTTTGAAGCTAATACTTTGGAAAAAGCTGTCGCTAAATTTAAACATACGGAAAGCGCTTTACTTTTTAATACTGGGTACATGACTAATTTGGGGGTTATATACGGTTTATTAAAACAAAATGATGTTGTTTTCAGTGATGAATTAAATCATGCCAGCATTATCGATGGGTGCCGCATTAGCAAGGCAGTTGTTAAGGTTTATAAGCATTCTGATATGAGGGATTTGGAAAGATTACTAGAAAACCATCATGTTTTGGGACAAAGCTATATTATTACCGATGGGGTTTTTAGTATGGATGGGGATATTGCGAATTTACCGGAATTAGTAAAGTTGGCAAAAAAATATTCGGCCTGTCTTTATGTGGACGATGCTCACGCCGTTGGTGTTATAGGTGAGGATGGTAGTGGTACTGCTGCTTATTATGGCTTAGAAGGCCAAGTGGATTTGCAGGTAGGAACTTTGAGCAAAGCCTTAGGCTCCGAGGGTGGTTATGTAGCAGGCAAGAAAGTTTTTATTGATTATCTAATTAATAAATCAAGACCATTTATATTTTCTACAGCTTTGAGCCCGGGAAGTATCGCTGCCGCAAATGCGGCACTTATTTTATTAGCCAATAACCCAAAAAGATATTTAAACAAGTTGCAGAGTAATACTAAGCTTATGCGTAAACTTTTGGCAGATAACGGCGTAAAGGTTATTGCAGGTGAGACACCAATTATACCAATTATAATGGGAGAGGCAAAACTTGCTGCTAGGTTTGCACATAGGCTGCAAGAGGAGGGTATTTTGGTTTCAGCTATTAGGCCACCAACTGTAAGAATAGGTTTGAGCAGAATCCGTCTAACTATTACGGCTGCCCATAGTGAAGAGGAAATAAGATTTACGGCAGCTAAGATTGCTACAATATGGCAGGAGTTAAAAGAAGGGTCGGATAAATGATGTTTGCTTTTGGTATAACCGCTACAGATACAGAAATTGGTAAAACCATTGTTACTGGTTCCTTGGCAGCGGCGCTTACGGAACGAGGTTATAAAACAGGAGTTTGTAAGCCTGTAGCATCTGGTTGTGTGCGATTGAAAAATGGAAAACTTGTTTCTACAGATGCAGAGTTTTCTATGGCATGCGCCCATATAAAACAAAGTGAACAAAACATGGTAGTTCCCTATGTTTTAGAACCTGCTTTGGCACCGGCAGAGGCTAGTAAAATTTCTGGTATTATCTTAAAAGAAGAGGTTATGCTGCAGGTTTGTAAAAAAATGATAGAAACACATGAAGCCACGGTTGTAGAAGGGGTAGGGGGAATTTCAGCCCCTTTAACTGATGATTTTTTGGTGTGTGATTTTTTTAAGGCCTTAAATATACCAATCATAGTTGTTGTGAAATCAGTTTTGGGCAATGTTAATCATGCAGTATTAACTGTTGAATATGCTAAAAATCATGGATTAAAAGTTTTAGGACTCGTAGTTAATGGCTGGAACGAGCAAACAGCGGGCAATTTAGAAAAAAGCAATTTATTTTATTATGAAAAATTGACAAATTTACCAATTTTAGGGAAGCTGCCTATCTTGACACCGCAGCTCGTAACTTCTCCTGACAGCAAGAAACTGGCTGAAATAGTGGAAGCTAATATTGACATGAATAAAATAATAGAACTGGCAGGAGGCAACAATTAGTATGAATAAATGGGAAAAGATGGATAAAGATTACATTTGGCATCCATTTACACAAATGAAGGGATGGGTAGAAAATCCTCAATTAGTGATTGAACGTGGAGAAGGAGTTATGCTTTATGATACAGACGGTAAGGCATATTATGACGGTATCTCCAGTTTATGGGTAAATATTCATGGACATCATCGTCCGGAAATTGACAAGGCTATTACTGATCAGTTAAATTTTATTGCTCATACTACATTGCTGGGATTGGTAAATAAACCATCTGCAGAATTTGCAGAAAAACTGGTCAAGGCTACTCCTGAAGGATTAAATAAAGTCTTTTATTCTGATGACGGATCTACGGCGGTAGAAGCTGCTGTTAAAATAGCATTCCAATATTGGCAATTCAGAGGATACCCTGAGAAACAAAAGTTTATTAACCTAGGGGATTCATATCATGGGGATACAGTTGGCGCAGTTAGTGTTGGCAATATAGATGTTTTCCACAAAGCATATAAACCTTTGTTATTTGCCACGCAAAAAATATCTTGCCCTTCTTTTTATCATAGCAGAGTTGAGGGGATTAAAAATGAAGCAGAATATCTTGCTTATTTGCTTGAAGAACTAGAACATTTTTTGCAAAAAAATGCGTATAAAATAGCGGCTATGATTATTGAACCTCTAGTACAAGCGGCAGCCGGTATGCTTATGCAGCCGAAAGGTTATATTCGGGGTGTGCGGGAACTAACAAAAAAGTACAATGTACTTTTAATTGTAGATGAGGTTGCTACAGGGTTTGGCCGGACAGGAAAAATGTGGGCTTGTGATAATGAAAATGTGTGCCCTGATATTATGACGTTATCCAAGGGAATTACAGGAGGGTATTTAGCATTGGGCGCTACGATGACTACTGATGAAATTTATAATGCTTTTTTAGGTGAGCCTACAGAATATAAAACATTTTATCATGGTCATTCATATACAGGTAACAATCTGGCTTGTGCCGCAGGCCTTGCTAGCATGGAAATATTTAAAAAGGATAATGTCATAGAAAACTTATCTCCCAAAATAGAAATAATTGCCAAATATATGAAAAAAATCAATGAAATGAAATATGTGGGTGATGCTCGGCAGTGTGGTATGCTGGCAGGCATAGAACTTATGCAGGATAAAGAAAAAAAAGTACCTTTTGAGACGTCAATGCAGCTGGCAGGCGGTATTTGTCAAATAGCACGTAGTCATGGCCTTATTGTGCGTAATATAGGTGATGTGATTATTTTTATGCCGCCACTTGTTAGTACGACTGAGCAAATCGAAGACATGCTAAATAGACTGGAAGAAGCCATGAAAGAAGTTTTTAATAAGGTCGGCAATGGTCAGCACTATAGTGATCCATGTGCATTTTAATTTTCATATAGTTTTTATTTCTTGAATACTTTAATTGACAACTAGCAATAGGTATTATATAATATGTCTGTTGTAAAAATGTTCATATAACGAAATAGGTGTCCGTAAGGACTTAATAGGGAAGATTGGTTAAAAACCAACGCGGTCCCGCCACTGTAACAGAGAGCAAATCCAATGATGTAGCTGAGGTGAATGCCTTGGTAATGCTTGGAAGCGTGATGACCTGGAGTCAGGAGAACTGCCTATTTTAAGATCACCGTTAGACCCGCGAGCGAAGGGGAGGAGATTAAGTTCATCTTAAATTTTAGGATGGGTCTTTCCTGTGCGCGGGGATGACCCATTTTTTATTTTAGAGGAGGAGAAAGTATGAAAAACAGTTGGAAAAAGGCAATTGCAACATCTATGGCCTGTGCCGTAATTTTTGGCGTAGGAGCAACGACAAGTTATGCAAGCTATCAGCTAAATCCCGAGGTTAAGGATGCAACTCCGGCATTAAAGAGGGCAGCTGAAATTGGGGTGCGAGTGTATGAAAATCCGCAAATGCAAGATTTGCCAAATAAAGATGCTATTCTGGTTATGAGTTTTGGCACCACTTTCAAAGAGTCGCGCAAGGCGACTATTGAAAAAACTGTAGCAGATATTCAAGCAGCTCACCCAGATCAAAAAGTAGTTATGGCTTTTACTTCTCACATCATAGTTGATCGTATCCAGGAAAAAGAAGGAATTAAGATTCCAACTCCGGAACAAGCTTTAGCAGAACTTAAAGAAGATGGCTACACTAGAGTCGCCCTTACAACTTTGGATGTTATACCGGGTATGGAATATTCATATGACAGTGCCATTTTTGACTTATATAAAGATCAATTCAAGAAAATGACCTTGGGAACTTCTCTTGTATATTGGATGGGACAAGAAAAACAGCGCGATGATGTTACAGAAACTTTACAAGCATTTAGTACTGAATTCCCTAAAATCGGTAAACATGAAGCCATTTTGCTGATGGAGCATGGTACGCCACATCCGTCTAATGCTTACTACTCTGTAATGCAAGCAAGATTACGCGAAATGGGCATGAATAATGTTATTATTTATACTGTTGAAGGTTGGCCAAGTTTGGAAAGTATTATGCCTAAGTTAAAGGCTGATGGAATTAAAAAGGTTACTTTGATTCCTATGATGATGGTTGCCGGCGATCATGCAAATAATGATATGGCAGGAGCTGAACCTGATTCTCATAAATCTATATTGGAAAAAGCTGGATTCAAAGTTGATACTTACATTCATGGTCTAGGTGAAAATGCAGCAATACGCAAGCTTTTTGTTGAACGTGCCAATGAAGCTTGGGCCGCATTAGAAAATGAAACGGTACAAAAACCCGTTCATCACATGATGAAGAAGTAAAAAGGTAAACATAAAGGTTAAAACGGTTCAATGAGGATAATCCTCGTTGGGCCGTTTTCTTGTTAAAATGTTTGATTTCGAGTATAATTATCAGGTACACAAATTTATATATTATTTGAAATAGAGGATTTTCAAGGAGAATTTATGAGCAAAACTTATCACATAATTAACTATGGCTGCCAAATGAATGAAAGCGATTCCGAGCATTTTGCAGGACAATTAGCTGATTTAGGCTATGTATACGCTGAAGATTTCCATACTGCGGATGTGGTTCTTATTAACACTTGTTGTGTTCGTGAGAGTGCGGAAAAAAAAATATTGGGTAAAATAGGAGAATTCAAGGCTATCAAGGCTGCCGCTCCACAAAAAATTATTTGTATAGCAGGATGTATGGCACAAAAAAATGGAGATAAGCTTATGAAAACTTATCCTCAGATAGATTTGATTATAGGCACTGCTCATGTAAATAATTTTAGTGCTATTTTCCAAAATTATATAGCAAATAAAAGAAAAGATCAGAGAATTTTTGCTGATTTACAAAATGATCCTCAAGAATTTGATGGCAGTTTTGTAAGAAAAAGCGTTTTTTCTGCATGGGTCCCAATTATGTATGGGTGTAATAACTTTTGTACTTATTGTATAGTTCCTTATGTTAGAGGTAGAGAACGTAGCCGCAGTATGGAAAGCATAGTTGCGGAAATTACAAAAGCTGCTGCACAAGGGTTCAAGGAGATTACGCTTTTAGGCCAAAATGTTAATTCTTATGGCAAAGATAATGGTCAAAATAATGCTTTTAGTAATCTTTTGCAAGTTGTAGATGATATCCCGGGGATTGAAAGAGTGCGTTATATGACTAGTCATCCTCGTGATATGAGCGAAGACTTGGTGAGAACTATTGCTCAAAGCAAACATATTTGTAAGCATTTTCATATTCCTGTGCAATCGGGCAGCAGCAAAATAATCAAGGCTATGAATAGGGGCTATACTAGGGAAAAATATTTAGAATTGGTATCAACTATTCGTAAATATGTGCCGGATGCAGTTCTAACCACAGATATAATAGTTGGGTTTCCAGGCGAAGATGAAGAAGATTTTCTAGATACTCTAAAATTAGTTGATGAAGTTTGCTATGACGTAGCCTATACTTTTATTTATTCAAAACGTTCGGGCACGCCGGCAGCAAAACTAGAAAACCAAGTACCTTTAGCTGAGAAAAAAAGTCGTTTAAACCGTTTAATGGAAGTTCAGAACAAAAACAGCCTTTTACGCAACAAAGCTTTAGTTGGGAAAACAGTGGATGTTTTAGTAGAAGGGCCAAGTTATAATAATCCTGATACATGGAGTGGACGTACTGACGGCAATAAATTGGTTTTATGGCCGCTAAATAGCAAGAAATATACAATTGGCGGGAAATTAAAAGTGAAGATTGAGGCAGCACAAACGTGGCTGCTGAAAGGAAGCGCACAGGAATGACAACCGCTTATACTCCTATGGTGCAACAGTATCTTGAAGTTAAAAACCAGCATCAAGATGAATTGTTATTTTTTCGCTTAGGCGATTTTTATGAGTTGTTTTTTCAAGACGCCATAACTGCATCTAAAGAACTAAATATTACACTTACAGGCCGCGCAGGCGGCTTGGAAGATAAAATACCCATGTGCGGCGTACCTTATCATGCTGTAGATGGTTATATTGCTAAGCTTATACGCAAAGGTTATCGTATCGCTATTTGTGAACAGGTTGAGGATCCTAAAGACGCTGTAGGTATTGTAAAACGAGAAGTTATCAAAATTATTACTCCGGGTACAGTACTTAGCAGTGCGGTACTTGAGGATGGGCATAATCAATATTTGGCATGTTTACGTGAAGAAGGAGAAGATCTTTGCGTGAGTTTTGCGGATATTTCTACAGGGGAATGCCAATGGTATATGGCACATGGAAATAGCCGCAGAGAGTTTGTTTTAGATCAGATTTTTAGGTTGCAGCCGGCAGAAATAATAGCTGTGGGAGCTATCGAGGATTGGGAAAAAATTACTACGTCTATTATGCAAAAGCTGCCACAATGTATTTCCGGTAAATTTGCGGCTTCTGATCATGAAAGCTATTTTACCAAGCATTTTGCTTCTAATTGTGACGCATATAAAAATGATTTAGTCCGCGGTACGGTAGAAGCAATGCTGGAATATGTCCATGAAAATGTTAAAGCAGACCTAGCGCAAATTAACAAGTTAACAGCAATTGCTAGAGATAGTTTTATGATTTTAGATGCAACTGCTATTCGCAATTTGGAATTAGTGCGCAATATGAGTGATGGCGGCAAAAAAGGCACTCTTTTAGCCGTTCTTGATTATACAAATACTGCAATGGGTGCACGTAGATTGCGACAATGGTTAGAGGCCCCACTATTAGATTTATCCAAAATAAAGGGACGTCAAGAGGCTGTTGGGGTCTTTTTAGAAAATCTTAATTTGCGAGATGCTCTGACGGAAAATCTTAAGAACATAACAGACTTAGAACGTATACTTTCTCGTATAGAAGTAGGGTCTGCCAATGCTCGCGACATGGTTTCTTTGCGGGCATCGTTGCAGGTATTGCCTAATATAAAGGGTTTATTAAGGGACTTTTGCCCTCAAGGGCTGTTAAAGAATTTGTCACAGCATATCGGGTTACACGAAAGCATTTTAGCTACTTTGGAAGCAGGTATAGTTGATGAACCACCTTTTACTATTCGTGAGGGTGGAATGATTCGTACAGGCTATGATTTGGAACTAGATGAATTACATGATATTGCTCAAAACAACAAGGAATGGATGCAAAAATTTGAGCAGCGTATTAAAGATCAGTCAGGAATTAAAACTTTGAAAGTTGGCTTTAATAAAGTGTTCGGCTATTATATTGAAGTTTCAAAAGGAAGTGTTAGTTTGGTTCCTGACTACTTCATCAGGAAACAAACCTTGGTAAATGCCGAGCGGTATATAGTACCTGAGCTTAAGGAATTTGAGAATAAGATTCTTAGTGCTAAAGAGAAAATTCAGCAATTAGAATACTATCTTTTCAATAAAATACGTCAGGAAATTCGTAGCGCTATTGTGGAAATCCAGGAAACGGCCAGAGCTATTGGCAGTTTAGATGTACTTTTGTCCTTTGCTGTCGCAGCTTTCAAGAACAATTATATCTGCCCGGAATTAAATAATAATCAAGAAATATTCATTAAAGATGGTCGTCATCCGGTAGTGGAAAAGTTATTAGAAAGAGAAATATTTGTCCCTAATGACACTTTGTTAAACAGCAGTGAACAAAGGATGATTATTTTGACCGGGCCTAATATGGCCGGTAAATCTACTTATATGCGGCAAGTTGCCTTGTTAGTGCTTATGGCGCAAATGGGTAGCTATATTCCCGCCCGTCAGGCTTCTATTTGCCCTGTAGACCGTATTTTCACCAGAGTTGGAGCCAGTGATGATTTAGCAACTGGACAAAGTACATTTATGGTAGAAATGAATGAAGTTGCACAAATTTTGAAATATGCTACAAAACACAGCCTTATTATTTTGGATGAAGTTGGTCGTGGTACTAGTACTTATGATGGTATGAGTATTGCTAGGGCAGTGGTTGAATTTATTAACGAAAAGATTAAGGCAAAAACTCTTTTTGCTACGCATTACCATGAATTAATTGAATTAGAGTCTTTACTGGAAGGGGTAAAGAATTACTCAGTAGCGGTTAAGGAACGTGGCAATGATATTGTTTTCTTAAGACGAATCGTGCCGGGCGGAACTGATCGCAGTTATGGTATCCATGTGGCACAGCTAGCAGGCTTACCTAAAAAAGTAGTGGAACGCGCAGAAGACTTATTGCTAGAATACGATGGTGAAAAAATTATGACGGCTACAGCTATAGCACCACCGGATAATTTTGCGACTGCTGAACCATCTTTATTTTCAGGTAGTGTATCTAAGCGGTTACTGGATATGGATATTATGACGATGACGCCTTTAGAGGCACTAAACGAATTATATAAATTGCAAGAAGAAGCTCGGACGGAGGGGGGGAGCAAATAAATGGAAGCGGAAGTAAGAGTGCTGGATCAAAATACTGCCAATCAGATAGCTGCCGGTGAAGTCGTGGAAAAACCTGCTTCGGTGACCAAAGAGCTTGTTGAAAATTCCTTGGATGCAGGTGCAGACACTATTGATGTGACTATTTATGAAGGTGGGACTGAATATATTCGTGTTGTAGATAATGGAAGTGGAATGTCTGAGACTAATGCTAAACTTTCTGTTTTGCGTCATGCCACCAGTAAATTGCGTAGTGCCGAAGATTTGCATAATATTCATTCTCTGGGTTTTAGAGGCGAAGCGCTGCCAAGTATTGCTTCTGTGGCTAAGTTTGAATTAGTTACCCGTCTGCCGGATGAAGAATTTGCCACAGCTATTACGATTAACGGTGGTACGGATACCGAGTGCATTTCTACAGGTGGAAATATAGGAACAACAATTACAGTTAAGGATTTGTTCTTTAACGTACCTGCACGCCGAAAGTTTTTACGTACAGTAAATACTGAGGGCCGTTATATTACGGAAATTGTATCTAAAATTGCGCTGTCACGTCCTGATGTGCATTTTAGATTATTAAACAACGATAAAGAGGTTATTAATACCCCGGGTAACGGAAATTTGGTTGACACAATTTCCGCTGTTTATGGCAAGAATGTGGCCAATAATTTAATTGCGGTAAAGTATAAGGACAATGGTGTAGGTATAAGCGGGTATATTGGCAAGCCCACTATGCTAAAGGGTACACGTCAGTGGCAGACAATTTTTGTTAACGGTCGTACTATTAATAACAGAATGATTGGCAAAGCGTTAGATCATGCCTATCGTTCGCAGATACCCAAGGGGGGATTCCCTTTTGCCGTACTAGATATTGTTGTAGATACTGCTGATATTGATATTAATGTTCATCCTCAAAAAAGTGAAATTAAATTTGGTGATGAGGGGGTTGTTTATAGAGTTGTTTACCACGCATTATCCGAGGCTTTAACCAACCCGTTAATGGGCAGTAGCAGTGACAAGCTAACAGAATACGCAACAAGTATTGATGATACTGCTGTTGTTAATAGGCGGCCTTTTAATGGGGTTACTAATTATCAAACAACGCAGCAGCAGATTTGGAAAAAACCTGAACATGTTGCTGAAAATCAGGCAGTTGATTTTAGCTCGGCACAGCGAACTTCTGAAAACATGGATTCATTGCCTTTAAACAATAATATTGCTTTTCAGGACGTAAATAATGGCGTGGATACTATTTGGCCCCTTGGACAAATTGCCAGAGTCTTTATTGTCGCACAGTCGGAGACGGCTTTATATTTAATTGATCAACATGCTGCACATGAAAGAGTAATGTATGATAAGTTGGTTAAGGCTCATCAAGATATTCCCACGCAACAATTTCTAATACCCTTATATTTAGATGCTACGCCACAAGAAGTAAACTTGATAGAAGAATACAGAACAGAATTTCTGCAACTGGGAGTAGACGTAGAACCAAGCGGTGAAACCATACTCAGAATTTCTTCCTTGCCAGCTGATATAAAAAATGATGAGGCAGAAGAATTTATTCGTGAAATATTAAAACTTTTATCAGAGAATAAAAAAATAAATCCTGCAGATTTGCGTGAAGAAGTTTTGCACTATGCTGCTTGTCACAGCGCTATTCGTGCTGGCGAGGTGCTTAATATACGGCAAATGCGGGCATTGATTTTAGAGTTATTAAATACAGACCATCCTTTTACCTGTCCCCATGGACGTCCATGTATGGTGGAAATAACCTCAGAAGCATTATATAAAATGTTTAAAAGAACTTAGGTGTAAGTATGAATTTTGCTACAGTACGAGGATTAAATGGTGGTAGCGATTTACCTGCTCTGGCAAAAAAATGGGCAGAATTATTGGAGGTTCCCTATATAGAACGAAGCGGCAACGGCAGCTTGCAATTTATTATGCAAAGCTATAAGTTGGATTGCCTTGTGGTTGCAACAAAGAAGGGACCGCAGATTTTTTCTGAGGAAGGCAAGCTTTTTTACCATCCGGGTATGGCAGTGTTAAGGTTGCAAAAACTTTTACAGGGAGAAAAGGATAATTTCGTAGCTGCCTGTGAATTAAAAAGCGGCAGCAGAATATTAGATGCCACTTTGGGATTTGCCAGTGATGCGGCCATTGCTTCTTATGTGGTAGGCGATAAAGGGCTGGTACTTGGGGTGGAAGCATCAAAACCACTATGGTTTTTAGTTAAGGAAGGTTTGCAGAATTATGCAAGTGAAGAAACGGAACTTAATAATGCATTAAGAAGAATCAAAACAGTATGCACAGAAGCAAAAGCGTATTTAAAGACACTGGAAAGTGATAGTTTTGACGTTATTTATTTTGACCCTATGTTTAGATATCCTGTTAATTCGTCTTCAAATATGAAGCCCTTGCGACCGTTAGCGTATATGGAGCAACTAGACGTGGCAACTTTGCTAGAAGGATTGCGCGTAGCACCGTTAATTGTGGTTAAGGAGCGAACCCCTAGAGTTTTGCGAGATCTAGGTATTAAAGAACTCTATGGAAGTAAATATAGTAAAGTTAAATATGGGATTTTGAGGAGGTAAGCTCATGGGACGACCTAAAGTAGTCGTTATTTTAGGACCGACGGCTACGGGTAAAAGCAGCTGTGGGATGATTTTGGCTCATAAGCTTGGTGGAGAGATTATTTCAGGAGATTCCATGCTTGTGTACAAACATATGGATATTGCTACAGCAAAACCTACCACTAGGGAATTGTCAACAGTAGAGCATCACTTAATTAATATTTTAGAGCCTAATGAAAACTTTAATGTAGTGGATTTCAAAACTAGAGCGGCAATTTTAATTAGTGATATTAATAAACGGGGACATTTGCCCATTATTGTGGGCGGTACAGGCCTTTATATTAAGGCACTTTTGGAAGATTATGATTTTGCTCAAACCCAGGCATCAGATAATTTGCGAATGGATTTGGAAAATTATGCAATAAAAGAAGGTAACGAGGCTTTACATAAACGGTTGGCGGTATTAAATCCTGAGGCAGCCAAAAGATTGCACAGTAATGACAGGCGAAGAGTAATTAGGGCAATAGAAGTAGCTATGGCTGGCGAAGATGTTTCGCAGACCCATTCAAAAGAATTTCCTTATGAGGCATATGTATTTGGACTGCATATGCCTCGGGAGCTTTTGTATCCTCGTATTAATAAACGTGTTGATGATATGGTGACGGCAGGGATTTTTGAAGAAACAAAAGGACTCTTGGAAATGGGCGTAAGGGAAGATGCACAGGCTATGAAAAGCATTGGTTACAGGCAAGTGTTAGCTTATCTTAGTGGGGAATATGACAAAAAAACCTGTATTGATAAAATCAAGCAGGCCACGCGTAATTTTGCCAAAAGGCAGTTTACTTGGTATAAAAACATGCCTTATATACACTGGATTGAAGTGGGCGAGCCCGCAGTACCGGAAATATATGTCGAAGAAATAATAAGGGTACTTGAACAAAAGCATAAACTGCGGTAAGATTATGTAAAATAGATATGCAACATAGGAGGAAATTATGGTAAATGCAGCTACAAATAATAAGCCAATAAATTTGCAGGATAATTTTTTAAATCATGTAAGAAAAGAAAACTTAGCGGTAGTTATTTATTTGGTAAACGGGTTTCAAATTCGTGGGTTGGTAAAGGGGTTTGATAATTTTACCGTTATTATTGAAAATGAGGGCAAGCAACAGATGGTTTACAAACACGCTATTTCTACTATTTCCCCGGTAACCAATGTGCAAATTATGCTTACTGAGAAAAAGGAATAGTATTTTGAAGAAAACGGCGCATTTTTCGCGTTGTTTTTCTTTTTTGAGGCGGTGTTTATATGGAAACGGATATTAAATTGTTCCTAGAATATTTAACCGTGGAGTTAGGCCTTGCCCAAAATACTAAGGATGCTTATGGACGTGATTTAAAACTTTTCGCCACTCAGGTAAAAAAAAGCATCAAAAACATAACTAGACAGGACGTAATTGCGTATATGCATTTTTTGAAAAAAGAACGTTATGCACCTTCTAGTATGGCACGTAAATTGGCGGCGCTGAAGTCGTTTTTCCGTTTTATGACGGCGGAAGGATATTTGGAAATAGATCCGGCCGAGGTTATTGAGGCAGGGAATAAAGGCACAATCCTTCCAAGAGTTTTAAATCACCAAGATGTAGAAAAGCTCTTAGAGGCACCAAATATAGCAACTAATGAAGGTTTTAGGGATAGAACTATGTTGGAAGTTCTTTATGCTACAGGAATGCGTGTTTCGGAATTAATTAACATGCCGGTATCAGCAGTTAATTTGCAGATGAAATATGTTATTGCTTTTGGCAAGGGCTCAAAGGAGCGTATTATCCCTTTAGGGCATTATGCTATTGAATATTTAGAGAAATATCTAAAGGTCGTAAGACCACAACTGTTGTCTGAAGACAGCAGGGAAAAGTGCCTGTTTTTAACTATGCATGGCAGTGGCATGACTAGACAACGGTTTTGGCAAATAATCAAGGGGTATGGACATGTAGCAGGCATTCGTCAGGAATTAACACCACATATTCTTCGCCATTCTTTTGCCACACATTTGTTAGATAATGGTGCTGATTTAAGAACCGTGCAGGAGTTATTAGGGCACGCTGATATATCTACTACTCAGATATATACGCATTTGACGAATAAGCGGTTAAAAATAATATACGAAAAAGCTCATCCAAGGGCATAATGGAGAGTGAAAGATGGTTAGACGTAAAAAAACAACTGGCATCCCTCATCGTTCTCCGAAAGGGAAAAAAAGCGGATTTTTATTAGCTGTAGCTGTTTTGGCAGTAATCATGCTTATTGGGTTCATTTTTGCTTCTTATAGAAATCCTGATGCAGAAAAACGCAGCTTTTCCGAAATAGTTACCGAAATAGTACCTAAGACACCTGATTCAGCAAAATCCGACTCAATAGTTAATGATTTAAACGAAAAGACAAAACCTAAGCAATCCGACACGATAGATAATAAAGCAGCAAAGCCTAGGGCTGCGCATAAAAAACTAACCGGCAGCCTAGCTGTAGTAGTGGATGATTGTGGGTATGATTTAGAACCGGTGGAAACCATGAGTGGGCTGCCTATAGATATGACATTTTCCATAATACCTTTTAAAACTAATAGTATGGCAGCCTTGGTAGTGATAAAAAACAATGGGAAAATACCAATGTTGCATTTACCTATGGAACCTATGGATGCTAATCAGGCTTCCGAAACCCGTATGGTAAGGGTATCCATGACCAAAGAGCAGGTGCAAAATTATACTAGGGAAGCAATTAATAGTTTACCTGGAGTTTTAGGCGTTAATAATCATCAAGGTTCTAGGGCTACTTCTAACACAGCTACAATGAGGGCAGTTTTGGAGGTATTGCAAAGTAATAACTTATTTTTTGTTGACAGCAGGACCATTGCTGCTTCTGTAGGTTATAAACTAGCTAGAGAAATGGGTGTTAATACAGGGTTTAATAGCAGGTTTTTAGATAATAGCAGTGATGTGGATGAAATAAAGAAACAGATTTGGGCTGCTGCTGATCTAGCAGATAAATATGGCTCGCTAATTGTTATTTGTCACGCTAGACCAAACACAGCCAAAGCGTGGGTAGAATGTTACAAAGAGGTTCAAGCTGCCGGCATTAATTTTGTACCGGTAAGTACACTATTAATATGAAGAAGGGATAAAAAATGGATTTTGTAGAAGAAACGATTGGCAAATATGAAAAGTTCATAAACCCATCAATGGCAAGATTATTCCGTTTTATGGGCTTAGGGAGTGTAGAAACCACGGCTCATGGCTGGATTATTACGGATAGCGAGGGTAATGACTATATTGATTGTTTAGGCGGATATGGCATGTTTTGTGTTGGGCACAGACATCCAAAGGTAGTTGAGGCAGTAAAAAGATCTTTAGATACTATGCCAATGCACGGTGAGGTGTTATTTAATAGACCAATGGCGGATTTAGCCGAGCGGTTGGCCGAAATAACCCCTGGAAAATTGCAGTATAGCTTTTTTGTAAATAGTGGGACAGAAGCTGTTGAAGGTGCCTTAAAGGTGGCTCGTTTAGCTACGGGTAGGAAGAAATTCATTGCTGCAAAAAATGCTTTTCACGGGAAAACCTTTGGTTCTCTTACCGCTACAGGACGTGATATGTTTCGCACGCCCTTCCAGCCGCTGCTACCTAATTTTGAGCATGTTCCTTATGATGATGTAACTGCTATGACTGCAGCTCTAGACAATGAGACTGCCGCTGTTATTTTGGAGCCAATTCAGGGTGAAGGCGGAATTATAGTTCCGCATGATGGTTATTTAAAAGCAGTACGTCAGTTATGCGATAAGTATGGTGCATTACTCATAGCCGACGAAGTGCAAACAGGTATTGGCCGCACAGGTCAATGGTTTGGAGTTAATCACGATGATGTTGCTCCTGATATTATGGCGACAGCTAAGGCTTTGGGAGGCGGTATAGTGCCTATTGGTGCTATTACTGCTACACCTGATGCATGGAAGGGTTTAATAGAAGCACCCTTCTTGCATACATCTACTTTTGGTGGGAACCAAATGGCTTGCATGGCAGGGCTGGCTACGCTCGAAATCATTGAAGAGGAAGATTTGCTTAAAAGGGGTAGTGAAACAGGTGCTTACTTAAAGCAGGGATTGGAAGATATTGCAAAAGATTATCCGGCTGTAATAAAAGAAGTTCGTGGGCGTGGCATGATGGTTGGAATTGAACTGACGAAAGAGGGAGCCGGGGGCATGGTAATGTCTATTATGATTAATAACAATATAATCATTGCTTATACATTAAATAACCCTAAGGTTATGCGTATGGAACCGCCGCTAATTATGCCTAAAGATGTTGTGGACCACGTTCTTACAGTATTTAGAGAAGCTATTAAACAAACAAACGAAGCGATAGATGATTTATAAGGAGGGATAGTATGCCATTCGTAGAAAACAAAGCTTTTATGAAAGGATCAAAACAAGATATATATAATATTATTGCAAAAATGGAAGATTATCCTAGGTTTATGGAAAATTTAAGAAGTGTAAAGGTTTTAGAACGCGGCGAAAATTATGATATAAGTGAGTGGGATTCTGATGTCGATGGCAGGCGTATTGCATGGACGGAACGTGATGAATTTGACCCAGCTAATTTCACTATTATTTATAAGCAAACTAAGGGAGACTTAAAAAAGATGGAAGGGGCTTGGAAAATCACTGATACTGCTGATGGGGTAGAGGTTTCTTTATCTGTTGATTTTGAGTTTGGAATTCCTATGATTTCAGGCCTTTTGAATCCGATTTTGAAGAGAAAAGTTCGAGAGAATAGTGAAGCTTTGTTGCAAGCCATTAAAATGCAGGTAGAAAAATAAAGCTTTTTAAAAAACATGATTTACCGTCTGTTGCAAAGACATTAAGTGATTACATTGAGTACGATAAATTACCTTCTAAGGAGGTCCGAGTATGTTAAGAACAACCTTTTTAATGACCGCTCTAACGCTTATTTTAGTAGGGCTGGGCGATTATTTTGGTGGAGTAAATGGTATGACGTTTATGTTAGTTATCTCTTTGGCTATGAATTTTTATAGTTACTGGAATAGCGATAAATTGGTTTTAGCCCAGTATAACGCAACACAGGTAGACGAGAAGGACGCTCCTGAAATATATGGCATAGTGCGCAAGTTGGCTGAGCGGGGTGGGCTTCCTATGCCAAAGGTTTACGTTATAAATAGTGCGGTGCCGAATGCGTTTGCAACAGGACGAAATCCTGAACATGCCGCAGTAGCTATTACATCAGGGTTAGCAAATATTTTAAGTCCGGAAGAAATTGCCGGCGTTTTAGGACATGAACTTAGTCACGTAAAACATGGCGATATACTTATTGGATCAGTTGCTGCAGCTATGGCCGGGGTTATAACTACTGTTGCTAGATGGGGAATGTTTTTTGGCGGTGGCAGACGTGATGACGAAAATCGTAATCCCATCGTTGGCTTAGTTATCATGATTTTAGCCCCGGTAGCAGCCATGCTTATACAAATGGCCGTTTCTCGTTCCAGAGAATATCTAGCTGATCGTTCAGGGGGGGCCCTTTGTGGAAATCCTGACGCTTTGGCTGACGCACTGCTGAAGATAGAAGGAATTGCTTCGCAAAGAACGCTTACGAATGCAACGCCAAATACTGCCCATATGTTTATCATCTGTCCTTTTAGTACCAAGGACATGAAGAGCTTATTTAGTACACATCCGACAACTGAAGAAAGAGTTAAGTTACTTAGGGCAGAAGCCCAAGAAATGCGCGAAAAAGGCCATATTGCTTTTGAGTAAGGTGTAAGCACCCAAGTACTTGGGTGCTTTTTGTTCGACAATATTGCCTCTAAATGCTATAATAAACCTGTTGTATTTTACGAAAATAATTAAACGAAGGATATATTATAATATGAACAAACAATTGGAATGGTTAAAGAGATATTCTGAAGCTTGTGGAGTTTCAGGGTTTGAAGGGCCGATTAAGGCACTGCTTATTGAGCGCATGGCAGAAAAAGCTAAAGTATCATATGATAAATTAGGCAGCGTTGTTTTTACTGCAGAAGGTCCAAAAGGAACACCAAAATTGATGCTAGCCAGTCATATGGACGAAATTGGATTTATGGTTAAGCACATTACCAAAGAAGGTTTTTTGAGATTTGTCTGCTTGGGTGGCTGGTGGGAGCAGGTTATGCTCAGTCAGCGAGTAACTGTTCATGGCAAAAAGGGTAATTTAGTGGGTGTTATTGGTAGTAAACCACCGCATATTTTAACTCCTGAGGAACGCACCAAAGTTGTAAAAAAAAGTGATATGTATATTGATATTGGCGCTAGAGATGAAGCTGAAGCAAGGGCTTTGGGCGTTGAAGAGGGCTGCGCGGTTACCCCTTTTGCGGAATTTGCACAGATGGGCGATGGTAAAACTCTACTGGGAAAGGCGTGGGATAATCGTATAGGTTGTGCCGTTATGGCTGACGTTATGGAAAATATAGCTATGGAAACCCACCCTAACACTGTTTTTGGAGTTGCTACAGTTCAAGAAGAAGTTGGCTTGCGTGGTGCGCAAACTTCTGTTAACATGCTAAAACCTGACGTTGCTTTTGTTATAGATACTTGTGTGGCAGGTGGTACTCCAGGTGTACTTGATGAAATAGCTCCTGCTAAAATTGGCAAGGGTATTGCGATTACTTTGTACGATGCTGGAATGATTCCTAACACAGCTTTACGTGACTTTGCTTTACAAGTGGCTAAAGAAATAAATATTCCAACCCAGTTTAGTGTTTCTGAGGGAGGAGCAACAGATGGAGGGCGCATTCATTTACATGATGCAGGTGTTTTGACCTTGGCCTTCAGTATTCCTACAAGGTATATTCACAGTCATCAAAGCGTTATTCATATGGACGATTATTTGGGTGCCGTAAGTCTTATTACTGCTATGGTGTATAAGCTGGACAGCAAAAAATATGCAGAACTATTAAAGGACTAATATCGTACAGCGATTTAGTATAAATTAATCAAAAATGATGAGGAGAGATTTCAAATGGAACAAACTTTAGTGCTTGTAAAACCAGATGGTGTTAAAAAGAATTTAATTGGTGAGGTTATTTCTCGCTTTGAAGGTCGTGGATTAAAAGTAGCAGCTTTAAAACTGGTTAAATTAACTGACGCTCAGGCTAAATATCATTATGCTGAGCATCAAGAAAAACCTTTTTTTGGAGAATTGATTGCTTTTATTACATCAGGTCCTGTGGCTGCTATGGTAATTGAAGGCGAAAATGCAATTAAAGCTGTTCGTGGTATGATGGGCGCAACTAACCCTTTAGAAGCTGTACCAGGTTCTATTCGTGGCGATTTTGCGTTGACTATTGGGGAAAACATTGTTCATGGCAGTGACAGCCCTGAAAGTGCAGCTAGAGAAATTAAGAACTATTTTTCAGCAGAGGAGATTTATTAACATCTTATCAACTTTTCAGTATTTAACTTAGATAACAATATAAAAATAGGTTTTTCTACTCTTTTGCTGTTAAATTATACAAGGAGGGATTGATATGACAAAGGCGGCAGTTTATACAAGAACAGGTGACAAGGGATATACAAGTTTATTTACAGGTGAGCGCGTACCGAAACAAAGTTTGCGTGTAGAAGCCTATGGTGATATTGATGAGGTAAGATCAGCATTGGGCTTAGCTAGAGCAACCGTACAACGCGACGATGTAAAAGAAACCGTTCTTAAACTACAAGAGCTTTTGATGTCTTTGATGGCTGATGCAGCAAGCATTAATTTGCAGGAACCTTATATCAAGCCGGAACAAGTAACTTTATTGGAACAAACTATTGATAAATATGATGCTATGCTTGCTCCCTTGACGCATTTCATAACTCCAGGTGATAATTTAGGTGCCGCGGCTCTTGATATGGCACGAACAATAACCAGAAGAGCTGAAAGAGCGCTCCTTAGAGTAGCAGAAAATGAAGAAGTAAACCCAAGTGTCTTATTGTGTTTAAATAGACTTTCTGATCTTTGCTTTATCTTGTTGCGCGTGGAAACAGAAGTTAAATAAAAATTAAGGCAGTCCTTTGGGGCTGTCTTTTAATTTAAGGAGAGGGAATATGAGTGTTTTTATAAGGGAATATAAAAAATCAGATATTCCTGCTATGGTAGAAATTTGGAATAATGTGGTGGATGATGGGATAGCTTTTCCTCAAAGAGAATTATTGACAAGGGAAACGGCGGAGATTTTTTTCGCACAGCAGAGCTTTTCTGCTGTTGCGGAAGATGAGAAACAAATTGTCGGATTATATATTTTACATCCTAATAACGTGGGGAGATGTAAGCATATTGCTAATGCCAGCTATGGTGTTAAAAATAGTGCACGCGGTAAAAAAATAGGTGAAGAACTGGTAAGGCATTCTTTACTGCAAGGTTCTAAAATAGGTTTTAAGCTTTTACAATTTAATGCCGTAGTTGCTACCAATACCATGGCTATAAAACTATATACTAAATTGGGGTTTGTTCGGGTTGGAATAATTCCTGGCGGCTTTATGATGAAGGATGGGCATTATGAAGATATAGTTATTTTTTATATAAAATTGTAAGGGGAAGAGTTTTAACCCTACTTGCAGTAATATGCAAAATAGGTTACAATGTTACTTGGAAAGTTTGAACAGGCGCGATAGTTACGGCTATTGCTTAATAGGGAAGACCGGTTAAAAGCCGGCGCAGTCCCGCTACTGTAATGGGGAGCTAACCGCACAATGCCACTGGGAAACTGGGAAGGCGCGGAAGGTCGTGAACCAAAGCCAGGAGACCTACCTGTTATGTACCAACATACCTTCGGGCGAGAGGAATGTGGCAATAATGTCTTACTGTCAAAATCCTCTCTTTAGTGAGAGGATTTTTTTTGTTCCTTGGGATTGAAAAAAGAAATGAGGAGAAAACATGCAGGAAAAATTGACGCTGGTCTTAGGCGGGGCTCGTAGTGGTAAGAGTAAATTTGCTGAAAAATATGTTTTACATGCGGGGGCTAAAGCTGCGTATATTGCAACGGCTGAAATTCTTGATGACGAGATGGCTAGCAGAGTAGAGTATCATCAAAGCAGGAGAAGAAATGCCCGCTGGATTAATTATGAGGCACCATATGAGGCGGAAAAAGTGCTGCTGGAAGCAGGCAAAGTGGCTGATGTAGTGCTTTTTGACTGTCTAACGGTTTATATTAGCAATTTAATGTATGGGAAAAATGCACCGACAAATTTTAATGCTAAATATGATCATGTATATAATGGAATAGACAAACTTTTAAAGACCGCCCGCATTATTAACAAACCGGTTGTCTTTGTCTCAAATGACGTAGGCGCGGGAATTGTACCTGATTCTGTCATGGGCAGAGAGTATCGTGATATAGCCGGTTGGGTTAATCAGCAAGTAGGTATGGAAGCTGATGAGGTTTATTATGTTATTGCAGGGAATGCTGTAGATATCAAAAAACTAGCTTTTAAATTTAAAGATGAAAATGGAGAGAAACATAGTGAAAGACCTTGAAAATATTATAATACCCACACCAAATAGAAAAATTGGGGAGCTTGTGAAAAAACATTGGCTGGAGTTTGATCCCAGCCATGGTTTAGGTGATTTAGAAAAAATGGTGGTAAAATATGCCGCATTAACGGGAAAGCTTCCTGTAAAAGAACTTAAGACGGCAATGCTCCTAATGTGTGGTGATCATGGCATTGCAAAATATGGCGTTAGTGCTTTTCCCCCGGAAGTAACGATTCAAATGATTCACGGCTACATTCGTGGAAGTGCAGGTGCTAATGTCATGGCCCGCCATGCTAAAGCTGATATTTTTATTACCGATGTAGGGGTTAACGCAGATTTAACGGATTTATCTCAGGTAATAAATTGTAAAGTTGCCATGGGTACAAAGGATTTTACTAAAGGACCGGCTATGACGAAAAAACAGGCAATTGCAGCTATACAGGCAGGTATGAAGGTGGCAAACGACTGTATAGATCAAGGATATAATCTTTTGGTAACGGCTGAAATGGGAATAGGGAACACAACGTCTACAGCAGCGATGGCCTCAGCCATTTTGGGATTATTGCCTGAATTGACTGTGGGACGCGGCAGTGGTATTAATGATGAGCGTATGGCTATTAAACGCGGTGTTGTTGCTGAAGGACTGAAGATAAATGCACCTAATCCCCAGGATGCACTAGATGTTTTAAGCAAGGTAGGGGGCTATGATCATGCGGGACTAGCGGGTATGATTTTAGCCGGAGCACAACGTGGAGTGCCTAGTATGGTAGACGGCGTTAATGCCACAGCTGCGGCATTAATTGCCTATGGTATTAATCCTGCTTGTGCCGCTTATATGTTTTGTTCTCATTTGTCAGAAGAGATTTCTCATGGTAAAATGCTTGAAATGTTGCAATTGCATCCAATTGTCGATGCAGGAATGCGCTTAGGCGAGGGTACGGGGGCTTCTTTAGCCATTGTAATTTTACAAATGGCCTTGGATGTTTATAATAAAGCTGAAACAGAGGTATATGATGCATGATTTTATGACCGCTTTAGAATTTTTAACGCGTATAAGATTTTCCCACAATGAAGATTGGTCACCACAAGATTTTTCGCGGAGTGTGCCTTATTTCCCTTTGATAGGCCTTATTATAGGAGCTATGTTAGCTTTGGTGAATTATGGGCTCTCATTGTTGGATTTTCCCGATTTTTTGCGGGGAACGCTTTTAATTTTTGCAGAAATAATTATTACCGGTGGTCTGATGTATGACGGATATATGGATACCGCAGATGGAGTTTTTTCTGCTCGCACCCATGAGCGGATGCTGGAAATAATGAAAGATAGCCATGTGGGCGCTAATGCAGTGTTGGCCGTTGTTGTTATAATTATGCTAAAGCTTGGCTTGTATTTTGCAATTTCAGGAGTTGTGCTCACTAAAGTTCTTATTGCTATGTCTGTAGCTACACGAACATTTATGGTTCTCTACATTGTTAATTTCCCATATGCACGTAAAGAAGGCATCGGAAAATTATTTAAACAATATGCGAAAAAAAGCTACTCTTATATTGCTGTTATATTAGGTTTATTTTTTATCGTTATTTTGGGTATCAAATTTTTATTAATAGCTTTCGGTAGTTTATTTTTAGCTTTGTTATGCGCTAGATATCTTAGCAAAAATTTAGGTGGCTTAACGGGCGATACCTATGGAGCGCTAACGGAAACGGGAAATGTTTTGTATTTGTTACTGGCATATTTAATCTTAAGGTAGAGGAGCAATAATTTTGGAACTTATTGAATATTGTAGTGGGGTAACGCCAATAAATGCAGAGATAGAAGCTGAAGCGCAAAAGCGTTTTGATAACCTAATTAAACCAATTGGCTCATTAGGCAAGTTAGAAAAAATGATTTGCCTTTATGCCGGAGCAAAAGAACATGCTGAGCCGGGAAAATTGGATTTTCCTATAAGAACAATAATATTGTGGCAAGAAGAACGTGGACTTAAAAACCATACTAATTCACCAATAAATATATTGACAAAAGCTGCTAACGGTAATATAGTTACTGAAATTGTTGAAAGTAATAGGGGCGATTTAGTACCTGCCATTGAACAAGGAATAAAGGCTGCTGAACGAGTGATTTTATCCGGCAGCAGCTTGTTAGCTCCTGCTACGCTTGGACGTTATACAGTCCCTTCCGGGTGGGATAGACTAAAAAAATGTGCTTGGGAGGAAATCCTATATACCTTGGGGAGCGGTATTTGTGCGGCAATGGTGGGTAATATACTTTGCGCTGCTAAGCATAGGGTACCAATTATGTTAGATGGATTGGCTTCCGTTTTAGCTGCATATGTTGCAGGAAAAATTTGTCCGGTATCGTTGGAATATTGTATTTGCTCACAAATTACTACAGAAAAAGGGCAGGAAAATCTTGCTTTTTCTATGGGCTTTACACCTGTTCTGAGACTGCATATAGCTCAAGGAAATGGCTATGGGGCAGCACTGGCTTTTACACTTTTTGATGCAGGACTTAAGACCTATAAAGAAATGAAAACTTTTGCTGAGGCTGGCGTACATGATGAAGTTGGCGAATTTGCTCAACCACGGCAAGCTAGGAGTAAAGGGTAATGAAAATAATTTATATTGCACGACATGGAGAAACTGATGCAAATAAGGATATGAGATTTCAAGGACATACTGATAATCCCTTAAATGCTAAGGGAAGAGCTCAAGCTGATGAATTAGCAGCTAGAGTAAAAGAATTACCTTTAAGCAAAATTTATGCCAGTGATTTAACGCGGGCGGTAGAAACTGCAACGCCAATGGCCAAAGGCCATAATCTAAAAGTAATATCTAATAGTGGTTTCCGCGAGATTTGTTTTGGCAGATGGGAAGGACTGACTTTTAAGGAAATTAAAGCACAGTGGCCTAGCAGTATAGATATGTTTTTACAAAAACCGGGCGAGGTAAATATTGAAGGCGGCGAAAGCTTTCAAGAAGTACAAAAAAGAGCTTGGAGCGCATTTGAAGAAATTGTGGAAGAACAAAAAGAGGATACTTCAATTATGTTGGTAGCTCACGGTGGGATTGTGCGTGTTTTGCTTTGTACGGCATTGGGACTGGATTTAAATAAAATTTGGGCGTTTTATGTAGACAATGCGAGCTTGTCTTGTATTATTAAGTGGGAAGATAGTTACTTGTTAAAGTTTCATAATTATGTTGGAAAAATTTAAATTATTTGACTTTTCTCATTTTATACTATACACTGAGCATAGAATATCTCAACGAATTCAAGTATTCCATCTTCTTACCATATCTTGGGGAAGCACCGGAAAACATCTGAGGTAT
>Ga0183100_1000589_pt1 | contig 26257 bp, 18 predicted proteins | sample Biomet2_FD_127789 | JGI IMG/M metagenome (GOLD analysis project Ga0183100, IMG submission 127789) | Microbial communities from bioreactor (seeded with anoxic lake sediment) at LBNL, California, USA - Biofuel metagenome 2 | ecosystem: Engineered > Bioreactor > Anaerobic > Unclassified ...
CATGGTTCCTACAATGAATGGAAATTACCGAATGGAAAAACCTCCTCTTCCCACGTGGGTAGCAACATGTATTGAGTCCTGCCAGCCTAACAACTTGTCTGCGCAACGGGTTGCTACAGGGGTGGTTGCCACCTTAATGGTCTTTTTTGTCTATCTGCTATGTCTCGAAATAACCGGAAACAGGCAGATCGGATTTATATCTTCCATCGTACTTGCTACGTCATACAATGTGATGATGATGGCACGAAACGCTACATGGGACATCTATTGCCATAGTTTTATGGTGATAGGAATATATTTCTTTGTCTGTGCTATGAAACGGCAAGGCAATCAGTGGTGGCGTTTCATACTTGCGGGATTATTCTGGGGACTTTCTTTTATGAGCAAAGGCCCGGTGTCATTCTACACCATCCTTTTGCCTTTCCTTATAAGCTACATTTTTATTTACCGTCCGAAGATAAAAGGAAAGACTTTACCGGTGGTGAGTATGATCATGGTTTGTCTTATAGTATCATTCTGGTGGTATGCTTATATCTATGCTTTTCATAAGGATGCCATTTTATATGCGCTCAGTAAAGAATCAGGAGCGTGGGTGGAACATAATGTGAGGCCCTGGTTTTATTACTGGAAATTTCCTGCCGAGGCTGGTATATGGGCTCTGTTCTGGATTACTTCACTGATATGGGCATTCAGGCAAAAAAAATATTTTTTGGGGAAGAGGTATTTGTTCTTCTTGTTGTGGACAATCACCTCCCTGGTTCTTTTATCTCTAATGCCCGAGAAAAAGAGCAGATATCTTCTGCCGTTACTTATTCCCGGTGCGTTGAATATTGGGTCATACATTTATTATTGTATAAAGGGACGGCTCTCTTTGCGTGAAGAACTTGTATTTAGAATTAATGCCGGACTAATATATCTGATCTTAATAGCAGCTCCTGCCGGATTATACTTTACTTTCTGTAAAAAGGGATATCTGGGCATCGGATTATTTGCTTTCATATCCGTCTGTTCTTTGTTGTTGGCCTGGGCAATATACAGAACTGCATTGCGAAGAAAGAAGCTGAAAGTACTGCCTGCATTCTATAGCATTGCGGGCGTAATGTTACTGGTTTCTGTTTTGTGCTTTATTCCTGCCGGGAAAATGTTTATAAACGAAGACAGACACAGCATTGCTGAAATAAGAAACGATCAACGATTGAAGCAATATCCTTTTTATTATGTCAATGGAGAGGAGATGCGTATGGAACTGGTGTATGAATCGGACAAGATTATCCGTCCGCTGACTATAAATGACCCTCGCAAAATAAAACCTGCAGTGCCCTTTGTTTTGTTAAGTGAAAAGCCTGCCGGATCTATTTTTCGTGGATGCAATTATAAAATAGAGCAGATAGGAGTGTATGATAATAACTGGAGGAAAAAGGATAGTAAGAGATATAATAAAAGTTTGGTGAGGTATGTCAGCCTTATCCGAATGTGATGATGACTATATGTATGAAAAAGGATTGCCGGGCAGGCAATCCTTTTTGTTTTTAGTGCAAACAGAACAATTGCACTTTCACTGTTTATTTAGTTTAGTCTAGTATGACACTCTTAATCCCAGTTGTAAATTCAGGTTGAATGGCGATTTCTTACGTATTGTCTCAATATCCGAGCCATCTTTAAAGTAATAAACCACTCCAGGTTCAACGAATATGCCAAATTGTCCGGTTACATTATATTGTGCTCCGAACGAACCGTTGAGCGACCATTGCAAAGGTTTTATATTTATATCTTCTGTCTTTTCGGTATTCAACGTATGATCTGTAACTTTCAGTTTGCCGGAGACACTCTTTTCTACCATTCCGCCTCCCGATACATAGAGAGTAACATAACGTCTGTCGAGGAAAAGATAACTGGCTTTAAACGGAATACCTACATAATGAAGGGTCTGTTCCTTGTTCACATAGCCTTCCATTGACGCAACAGATTCCAGTCGGGTATATACCACACCGCTTTCCAATGCAAAACTTCCCGATAATTGTTTGCGGACAGATAGTCCGAATGAAACGGGTTGCTTGTGATTCCAGTTTAAATTAGTCATTGCTGCATTGACCAATGCATTTGAATAATACATATAATTGCCTGGGGCAGAAAGGCAATCAGAAGCCAACATAAAGTCTTTGCCGTTGCTGCTTGCATCTATGCCGGAACTATTACCTGTTGCAAAGCCAAGAGATACTCCTTTTTTATTTCTGTGGCTGGGCTTTTCATAAAATTCGGCCAATAAATCGTCCGAACCGTAGTTGTTTTGAACCTTCTGCCTGGAGGAATTCCCATTGCTCTTTCTCAATGGTTCTTTTTTAGAATCTCCCTCATTATGCTTATCTGTTTTAGTTTCAGGCTTGTTTTCTTGCAACTGAGCATTATTTTTCTGATCTGTAGAAGTCACCTTTACCTCATTTTCAGTTTTGCTTTCTTTTTTACCAGAGGCATAACCAGAGGCAGCAGCATACAAACTGTTTTTCAAGGCCGATTTTCTGCCCGAAACAGCTTTACTACTCCTAATGGTTGACTGGTCTGATTTATCATAAGCTAAGTTATTCTCAGTCTTCTCTTCTTTCATAACAGGTGCAGCAGCATTTTTCAATGACTGTTTCTCATTTGGTTGATTCATTTCCTCCGGAAAATGAACTGTACTAATATAATTCTTAGAGGAATCTCCCAGAGTCATTATTATGGCAGTAGAGATGGAAATTAATAAAATAGCCGCTGCCGCTGCAGTATAATACAATAGATAGGAACGTTTTTTAGGCACAACAGGTACTGGTGAGAGTTCCTTTTGTAGTTTCTCCCATCCGCCCGCTACAGGTGGTTCAGAATAATCTTCCAAACTGTTCCGAAGCGCTTTAATCCACTTTTCTTCTTCTTCCTGTTTCATAGATTATGTTCCCTTAAATAGTCATTAATTTTTTTAGCTAAAAGTTTCTTTGCCCGGAAAAGCTGTGATGAAGATGTTCGTTCATTTATACCTAATTGTTCAGCAATCTCTTTGTGTGATAACTGTTCCATGACAGACATGTTGAACACAGTTCGGTATCCCACCGGTAATTCAGTTATAAACCTCATTAATAACTGATGCGGTATAATCGAAATATCTTCCTCCTGAGGTTCTTCCATATTGTCCGGAATCTGTTCAAGAGTAAGCATTTGCCTGTTCGCCTCATTTCTCCGGATATAGTCGAGTGAAATATTAACCATAAGTCTGCTTAGCCAAGCTCTCAGGGAACCTTCTCCGCGATAGGTGAATTTATCAAATGAACTGAACGCTTTTATAAATCCATCGTGCAGAAGGTCCTGCGCCGTATCACGATCACCCGCATACCGGAAGCATATGCCAAACATCTGTCCGGCATATCTCTCGTAGAATTCTTTGCGTGCTTCGTTATCTTCGGCCAAGCAACGTTCTGTCAGTTCTGTTTCACTCATTAACTTCACGGCTATCGACTTATAAATGCACAAATATACAAAATACTGCATGCGGGGTGAATAATTTTTTCTGTTAAAGCACTTTTTTGCGAGCTGCGCAGGTCGATTTGGTGAGTTGCGCAACTCAATAAAACGAGCTGCACAACTCGTTAATGCCGACCTGCGCAGGTCATGAAAAATATTTCTTTGAAAGAATATGAAAAGTTGTAGATGAAAATGAAAATGTTTAACTTGCGTCCGAATTTATAAATCAATAAATAGCTGAAAGATGAAAAAAGTAATTTCTAGTGAAAAGGCTCCGGGAGCCATTGGTCCTTATAGTCAGGCAATTGAAGCTGGCGGAATGGTATTTGTTTCCGGTCAGTTGCCGGTTGATGCTGCAACTGGTGAGTTTGCTCCGGGCGGTGTGGCTGAGCAGACTAAGCAGTCATTTGAAAATATTAAGCACATTCTGGCGGAAGCCGGCCTTACTACAGCAAATATTGTGAAAACAACTGTGTTCCTTTCGGATATGTCTCTTTTTGCGGAGATGAATGCTGTGTATGCAACTTATTTTGAAGGTTCATTTCCTGCACGTTCAGCTGTTGCAGTGAAAGCGTTGCCTAAAAACGCATTGGTAGAAATAGAGTGCATTGCTGTGAAGTAATCAATTTATATAATGGGTTAGTTCCCCATTTTAGTTATTTGTATTAAGTCTTTGTTTAAAAAAGGATTGAGCTTAGTTTGAAAAATATAAACTCAATCCTTTCTTTTAAGTTTATTGTAATTATCTTATTGAAGATTACCCATAAATAGCATTTCAAAGCATATTATTTTCTTTCAGATAAGTAAGCAAGTCGGCTACAACAAAACTACTTCCGCCTACAAATATAAAGTCTTTTTCCTGTGCATTTTTTCTGGCAGCCTCGTAAGCTGCGGGCACATCAGGATAAGTATTACCGTGTAACAACGCTTTGCTAGCAAGGAATTTCAAATCTACTTCGTGCAATGCTCTCTTTACACTGGCTTTGGTAAAGTAGTATTCAGCGTCTTTGGGTAAAAGTGCCAGCACACCGCTGATATCCTTATCGTTCACCATTCCCACTACAATATGCAGTTTCTTATATTTCTGTAGTTTTAGTTGCTCGGCTATATATGTAATACCTCCGGTGTTGTGCCCTGTATCGCAAATAATGGTAGGATTGTTGCCCAGCTTTTGCCAGCGTCCCATCAGTCCGGTGAGTTCGCATACTTCGCTGAATCCCTTTTCTACGGATTTTGGAGTAATATAGTATCCCATTCTCTTCAGAATTCTCAGAGCAAGAAGTATTGTATTGGTGTTTTTTAGCTGACAAAGTCCTCCAAGCTCTCCCTTTAGCTTCGGATAGTCGGCAGTGTAGTAATACCAGTAACCTCTGTTGTTTTTTTCCCAACGCCATAGTAGCTGTTCTTCTTCTGCAAAATAAATAGGAGCTTTCACCTCTTTTGCTTTTTCTGAGAAGACTTGCTTTGTCTCTTCTGTCGTTTCGCCAATTACCACCGGCACACCACTTTTTATGATTCCGGCTTTTTCTCCGGCAATCTCCGGCAGTGTCCTTCCTAAAAATTGCATATGATCAAAGCTGATATTTGTTATAATGCTGAGATCGGGATGAATAATGTTAGTGCAATCAAGTCGGCCTCCTAGTCCTACTTCAATAACAGCCACATCAACCTTTTGCTCTGCAAAGTATTTGAATGCCATTGATGTGGTCAGTTCGAAGAAAGACGGTTGTATAGGTTCAAAGAAGGAACGTTCTTCCTCTACAAATTTAATTATATATTCTTCAGGTATCATCTCGCCGTTTATTCTGATTCGTTCCCTGAAGTCAATCAGGTGAGGAGAGGTGTACAATCCCACCTTATAACCGGCGGCTTGCAGAATGGCAGCAAGCGTATGTGAGCAGGAACCTTTTCCATTTGTTCCGGCAATATGAATTGTTTTAAATCTCCGATGCGGATGATCAAAATGTTCATCTAATGTGTTTGTATTACTAAGTCCCTCTTTATAAGCAGATTTGCCTACTTGTTGAAACATTGGGGCACTTTCATATAAGAAGTTTAGGGTTTCTTTATAATTCATTTATTTGTAAAATTTAGCCTCGAAGTTATATATCGTAAGTTTTTAATTCCTATATTAGGTGCAAATATCAACATTTTAAATCTAAAAAAATATGGGAACAAAGAAAAATTTCGTTTTAGATACGAATGTTATACTACATGACTACAATTGTCTGAGGAATTTTCAGGAAAATGATGTTTATTTGCCGATAGTTGTCCTTGAAGAATTAGATAAATTTAAGAAAGGGAACGGCGAAATAAATTATAATGCCCGTGAGTTTGTCCGTGAGTTAGACCTTATAACAGATGATGATCTTTTCACTAAAGGTGCGTCTTTGGGTGAGGGGATGGGTAAGCTCTTCATCCTGACCGGAGGTTTTGACTCTGAAGCAGTAAAAAAATGCTTTCCAGAGCGTCAGGCTGATCATGAGATACTTTCGGCTGCGGATGTGTTATCTAAAAAATATCCACGGACAAAGACTGTTCTGGTAACCAAGGATGTTAACCTGAGGATGAAAGCCCGTTCCATTGGAGTTCTTTCCGAGGATTATATCAATGATAAGGTTACTAACATTGATGTCTTCGAGAAATCAAATGAAGTGTTTGATGATGTATCTCCGGAACTTATCGACAAGATTTATTCTTCAAAAGATGGAGTAGATATCAGCGAAATAGATTTTCGCAATGTTCTGGAACCCAATGAATGCTTTATCATGAAGAGTCCCCGGAATAGCGTGTTGGCAAGGTATAATCCCTTTACACATACGGTACACAGAGTGCTAAAAGGTAAAAACTACGGCATCGAGCCTCGTAATGCCGAGCAAAGCTTTGCTTTCGAGATACTTAATGATCCCGATATCAAACTTGTGGCTCTGACAGGAAAGGCGGGAACCGGAAAAACATTGCTGGCACTTGCTGCTGCTTTAGGTAAACTGACGGATTATAAACAGATTTTGCTTGCCCGACCTATCGTGGCTCTTTCCAATAAAGATCTCGGTTTCCTTCCGGGAGATGCCGCTGCGAAAGTAGCGCCCTACATGCAACCTCTGTTTGATAACCTGAATGTAATTAAGCATCAGTTTGCACCAAACTCAACCGAGGTGAAGCGTCTGGATGATATGCAGAAGAGTGGTCAGCTGGTGATAGAAGCTCTGGCATTTATTCGTGGACGAAGTCTGTCGGAAACTTACTGCATCATTGATGAGGCTCAGAACCTTACTCCGCATGAAGTGAAAACTATTATAACTCGTGCGGGAGAAGGAACAAAGATGATCTTTACCGGAGATATTCAGCAGATAGACCAGCCATATCTTGATAGTCAATCCAACGGCTTGGTTTATATGATTGACCGCATGAAAGGACAAAACATTTTCGCTCATGTGAATCTAGTGAAAGGTGAACGCAGTATGCTTAGCGAACTAGCTAGTAACCTGATGTAAATTACTTATTTTTATTCTAATTCTCTTAAAGTAAAAAACTCCCCATTTGCTGTGGTAGCAAGTGGGGAGCTTATAATATCTGATAAGTAAAGCTATATTAATTAATCGAAGAAGCTTTTGAACTTCTTGAAGATCTTTTCTTTTACTGAACTATTGGGCTTGAAATTGTCAGATGTCTCCATCTTTTCCAATGTACTCTTTTCATCTTTGCTAAGTGCTTCCGGTACGTAGATACTTACATTTACTAAAAGATCTCCTGTCCCGTATCCGTTTACGCTTGGTAAACCTTTACCTCTCAGGCGAAGTACTTTCCCTGGTTGTGTTCCTGCTTCAATCTTAACTTTTACCTTGCTGTCTATGGTAGGTATCTCAACTGCACCACCAAGAGCTGCTGTTGGGAAGCTGAGCAATAAGTTATAGATCAAATCGTTTTCATCACGAACCAAATCCGGATGCTGTTCTTCTTCCACCTGAATTAGTAAGTCTCCCGGTACACCGTTATGTTTTCCGGCGTTACCTTTTCCGCTCATGGAAAGTTGCATGCCTTCTGCAACACCTGCAGGGATGTTTACGCTTACCACTTCTTCTCCGTACACAATGCCTTCGCCGGCGCAAGCTTTACATTTGTCTTTGATTATTTTTCCTTCGCCACCGCAAGTAGGACAAGTGGTTCTTGTCTGCATAGTCCCGAGGATAGTCTGCTGATTACGGATCACAGAACCGCTACCTTTACAGGTTGGACAAGTTTCTGCTCCTGAACTACCTTCAGCTCCTGTGCCATGACAGTGTGAACAAGAAACATATTTTTTGAGTTTGAACTTCTTTTCTACACCCGTAGATATCTCTTTCAGGTTCAATTTAACCTTAACGCGAAGATCGGAACCACGGAAACGTCTTTGTTGTTGACCGCCTCCGCCACCAAAACCTCCGAAGCCACCAAAGCCTCCTCCGTGCCCGCCGAAGATATCACCAAACATAGAGAAGATATCATCCATTGACATGCCGGCACCTCCGCCAAATCCTCCGCCAAATGGTCCTCCGTTGCCTGCTGCTCCGCTCATGCCTGCGTGGCCAAACTGATCGTAACGCGCACGCTTGTCCTCATTACTCAGAACATCATATGCTTCCGCTGCTTCCTTGAACTTTTCTTCAGCTTCCTTATTCCCCGGATTTTTATCAGGGTGGAATTGGATTGCTTTCTTACGGTATGCTTTCTTTATCTGATCGGCTGTAGCTGATTTTTCAACTCCAAGCACTTCATAATAATCTCTTTTCGCCATTGTTTGCTATCCTTTATTAATTATTCGCCAACTACAACTTTGGCGTGACGAATTACTTTTTCATTAAGTAAGTAACCTGTTTGAACACAATCAAGTATCTTTCCTTTCAGCTCTTCAGCCGGAGCAGGAATAGTAGCAATTGCTTCATGGAAATCAGTATTGAAGTCACATTCTTTTGTTTCAATAGCCTGTACTCCATTTTGTCCCAGAATACTTACAAACTTGTTGAATATAAGCTCAACACCTTCGCGTACAGCACTTACCTCTGTAACTGTTTCCATTGTTTTCAATGCTCTTTCCAGATCGTCGACAACAGGCAGAATGCTGCTAATACTTTTTTCACCGCCGTTTTTAATTAATTCAGCTTTTTCTTTCATGGTGCGTTTGCGGTAATTGTCAAACTCTGCTGAAAGGCGGAGATATTTATCGTTCTGATCCTCTATTTTGGCGTTTGCTTCTTCCAACTGTTTGGCAAGTAACTGTTCAGGAGTAAGAACGTCCTCTTCCTGAGAAGGAGTTTCCTGAGCCGCCTCATTTTCCTGAGCTGTTTCCTGATCTTGAGTAGCCTTCTGAGTGTTATCTACCAATTCTTCTTCTTTTGTACTTGTTTCTTTTTTCTTTGGATCCATATATATTTTCTTTTTATTCTTCCAAAACGATTTTACGATACCCATTATTGAGGGGGATTAATTCGATAGTTCTGCAACAAAATCTTTGCCAAGATTGCTATTCCTGCAAAAGAATGTGCAAAAGTACTGTTTTTTAGTGAATAAAAAAGAAACAGATAAGAACTATCTGACAGATTGGCGAGAATATTCATTTAAAATGACTAACTTTGTGCCCGCTTAAATAAATAAGGTATAAAAAGACAAATATAATGATTACAGTTTCGAACGTATCAGTTCAGTTTGGTAAGAGAGTGTTGTTCAATGACGTAAATTTAAAGTTTACGAATGGTAATTGTTACGGAATTATTGGTGCCAATGGTGCTGGTAAATCTACTTTTCTTCGTACAATTTATGGTGATTTAGACCCAACTACCGGTTCTATAGCATTGGGACCAGGCGAAAGACTTTCAGTGCTAAGCCAGGACCACTTTAAGTGGGATGCCTTTACTGTTATGGACACCGTAATGATGGGACATACTGTTCTTTGGGATATTATGAGACAACGTGAAGTGCTTTATGCGAAAGAAGACTTTACTGATGAAGATGGCATTAAAGTGTCTGAACTCGAAGAGAAGTTTGCCGAACTTGACGGCTGGAATGCTGAAAGTAACGCTGCAATGTTGCTTAGCGGACTGGGTGTGAAGGAAGATAAACACTACACTGTAATGGGAGAACTTAGTGGTAAGGAGAAGGTCCGTGTACTTTTGGCACAGGCTCTTTATGGTAATCCTGATAACTTGTTGCTCGATGAGCCTACCAATGACCTTGATATGGAAACTGTGACATGGCTTGAAGAATATCTTTCAAACTTTGAGCATACAGTGTTAGTGGTTAGTCACGACCGTCACTTCCTCGATTCTGTATGTACACACACTGTTGATATTGACTACGGAAAGATTAATCTTTTCGCAGGTAACTATAGTTTCTGGTATGAATCAAGTCAGCTTGCTCTTCGTCAGCAACAGAACCAAAAGGCTAAGGCTGATGAGAAGAAGAAAGAGCTGGAAGAATTTATTCGCCGCTTTAGTGCCAATGTGGCAAAAAGTAAGCAGACAACAAGTCGTAAGAAGATGCTTGAAAAACTTAATGTGGAAGAAATTAAACCATCTTCACGTAAGTATCCGGGTATCATCTTTACTCCAGAACGCGAACCGGGTAACCGAATTCTTGAAGTGTCAGGCTTGAGCAAGAAGACCGAAGACGGTGAAGTGCTGTTCAATGACGTGAACTTCAACGTAGAAAAAGATGATAAGATTGTATTTATCTCTCATGATCCACGTGCAATGACTGCATTGTTCGAAATTATCAATGGAAATATGAAGGCAGATGCCGGACATTATGACTGGGGGGTAACTATTACCACTGCTTATCTTCCTGTAGATAATACAGATTACTTCAACTCAGATCTTAATCTGGTTGATTGGCTTGGTCAGTATGGCGAAGGAAATGAAGTTTATATGAAGGGATTCCTTGGACGTATGCTTTTCTCGGGTGAGGAAGTACTTAAGAAAGTAAGCGTTCTTTCCGGAGGTGAAAAGATGCGTTGTATGATTGCACGTATGCAGCTTAGAAATGCAAACTGCTTGATCCTTGATACTCCGACCAATCACCTTGACCTGGAATCTATTCAGGCATTCAACAATAACCTGAAGACTTACAAAGGTAACATCCTGTTCTCTTCACATGACCACGAGTTTATTCAAACCGTTGCCAATCGTGTGATTGAGCTTACTCCAAACGGAATCATTGATAAGATGATGGATTATGATGAATACATCACTTCCGATCATATCAAAGAGCTTCGTAATAAAATGTACGGCAAAAAATAAAAGTAAATTCTAAATAGTTCAGAGAAGCGCCTGAGTCAGTTTTTTGATTCAGGCGCTTTTTTATACCCTTAAATAAGCATTTCAGTTGAGTATGGGATGTAAATATACCAAGGAAAGGGGATTGATTTGTCTGAAAAAACAAAAGACCTTTGTCTGTTTTTAATGCTAAATCAAAAAATGAATAGAATGAACTTTTTAAAAGTGGCCTTAGGCAGCTGTTTATGCCTGTCAGCCTTGATGCCTTTGCAGGCAGACGAAGGTATGTATCTCATATCAAAAATAGATTCAACGCTTGCGTCAAGAATCCGAAAGGAGGGATTTGCTCTGCCTTTCGATCGTTTGTATAGTGATGAACATGCATCGGTTAAGGATGCAATACTGGTTTTTGATAATATTGGTACGGGCGAGGTTATCTCCCATGACGGACTTATTATAACCAATCACCATTGCGGACAGGACAGAATCCAGCAATTGAGTTCCGATGGACATAATTATCTGAAAGATGGTTTCTGGGCTGCTTCCTTAAAAGATGAAATTCCGGTTAAAGGGCTTTCTGTACGCTTTCTGGTAAAGACGATTGATGTATCTGCTGAGGTAAAAAGCAACTATGCTAAAGTAAGTCTGCGAAAAGTAGAGAGTGAGCTGGAAAAGAAATATGGTGATCCTTCACGGAAAACAAGTGTTAGCCTGGATGCTTATCCCAGTGGTCTTTATCTGCTATCCGTGTACCAGACTTTTAATGATGTTCGTTTTGTTGGGGCTCCACCGGTGAGCATTGGAAATTTAGGAGGCGATTATGATAATTTTGAATGGCCTCGTCATTCAGCCGACTTTAGTCTTTTTCGCATCTACTCAAATGCCAGTAATGAGCCGGCAGAGTATAGTCCGTCAAACGTTCCTTTCCATCCCAAAAGTGTGTTGCCTGTTTCTCTGTCGGGTATAAAGAACGGGCAGTTCACAATGGTGGCAGGATTTCCTTTTATGACACAACGACACATCACTTCCTTTGAACTGTTGGAAATGCAACAGGTGAAGAGTCCTGCTGCTATTATTCCCAAAACTGCCCGACTAGCTATAATGAAAAGGGAAATGGATGGCAATGAAGCTATTCGTCTGAAATATTCTGCAAAGTATTTTAATGCATCCAATGCTAACAAACTGGCTGTGGGAAGCACCAGGCTGATTGACCAAAGTGCGGCTCTGAAGATAAAGCTGGAGGATGAGCAACAATTTCAGAAGTGGGCGGATGAAACGCCCGGGCGAAAACAGGAATACGGACTGTGCCTGCTGAATCTGCAAAAGGCTTATGAGAAGCAACACGATGCGAAGTATGCTCATACATTCATACTAAATGCTTTGGGGACTGACGCTTTTGTTCCGGGCACACGCGCAGCATCTATTGTGAGACTGCTTGAAAGTAATGATAAAGAAGCACTGGGCAGAGCAGTATCAAATTATCGTCAGTGGTACGACTCCTTCCAGCGAGAGTTTGATGAGGCAACCGACCGGAAGATAACCCGTGAACTGATAAAGCTTACTGCAAAATATGTGAAAGAAGACAAGCTTCCTTCCTTCTATAAGATTATAAAGGAAAAGTATAAAGGAGACATTGACAAGTATACGGATGATCTTTACGGAAAATCAGTGCTTCTTAAGCGAGACAAACTGGAGGCTTACCTGAAGAATCCTTCTTTGAAAATAAAGAATGACCCTCTTTACATCTTTGGAACCAGCGTGTATGAAAGCCTTATTGATCTTAAAAAGGAATTCACTGATACAGGACGTGAAATCATAGCTCTGAATCACCTCTACCAAAAGGGTATGACTGAAAAAGGGGCTTATGTAAACGGATATCCAGATGCCAATTTCTCCATGCGTTTAAGTTATGGCAAAGTGGCTGGCGTGTCTCCCCGTGATGGCCTGACCTATGAAAGTCAGACTACCCTCGATGGGGTGATGGAGAAAGAGGATACAACTGTTTACGAATACCATGTTCCGGCACTTCTTAAGGAATTATACCACAAGAAAGATTATGGACGCTACGGACAAAACGGAGTGATGTACACCTGTTTCCTTTCAACGAACGACATTACCGGAGGAAATTCCGGAAGTCCGGTGCTGAATCAGAATGGCGAACTTATCGGATTAGCTTTTGATGGTAACAAGGAGTCGCTCGCATCATCGGTTATCTATGAGCCAAACAAGAACCGTTGCATAAATGTCGATATACGATACGTACTCTTCATTATCGAAAAATACGGCAATGCCGGGAGAATTCTGAAAGAACTGGAGATAAAATAAAATCTCCGGAAACAGATTCTTATTTTGACCTATATCTAATGATCTGTTTGATGTACATCTAAGCATACCTTTGATGTATATCAAACATACCTTTAGATGTACATCAAATGAAAAAGATTATTAGACTAATTTGTAAAAAAGAAAAGTCATCGTGCCGATTATCTCTTTGCACGATGACTTTTTTACTAATACAAGCAAGAATCGCCCCGTTTTTTTCAATTAGATTCTTAGTCCATCCTTAATTATTAACCTTGTAACTATTAGCTTCAATATAGTAGAATGACAGATAGTTCTTTCCTTCCTTAGCTTTTCTATCAGCAATTTTCTTGCGGAATATAGCTATTCGTGTTGTTGCCGGTGAAGCAACATTCTCACCTCTTGCTTTACCTTCAGTAGCACAACCTGTTGAGTTGCAAACTTCTTTACCTGAAGCCGGCTGTTTAAGCTGTTTCTCCCAATTTTCAAGGAAAGCCTCGTCAATGCGTTGCTCTACAAGTTTGCCGGTAATGCTTACCTGCTTTCTAACTGTTTCCTTACTGAAGCTGCCTATCTTCTTTCCCGCTTCAACTCTTATAATCTGTTTGCCATCAGTAGCTCTTAGAAAGAGTTTTGTTCCTCCGTGCGGACAAAGATGGTTGCAGATGCCTTCTACAGTTATAGTCTTGTTTGCCAGTGATTCACCTTTTGCAAGCAGATCTTCAACCTTATAAGATGAGGCTGTTACTTCCTGAGAAACTTCTGTCTTCGGGGTAAGTTGCAATGTTGTCGCGTTACTTCCCGAAACAGACAAGCTGAGCACGAAAAGCAGTGCTGCAGCGGTCATAGTTTTGTACTTGTTCATAATTTGTTTTTTGATTAAATATTATCTGCTGCAAAATTACATTTACTCATCCTTATCTGAAATACCAACAAGTTGTGATATTATATCCCATACCTGTGGTCTTTATATACCAATATTTAGGGATTGTCTTTTGACATGCTTCTGCTTAATTTTGCAAATATTAAATATTCGGATAATGAAGCGTAGTTATTTATTCTTTTTATTTGGGCTTTTTCTGCTTTCTTATTGCTCTATCCGGGCACAAAATACGGCAAATAAAATATCCTTATCGGTACAGGTTCAGGATGAACAGACGAAAGAAAAATTAAGTTTCGCTTTTATTGAACTTGTCAGCGGTAACAAATCTTACAGGAATGTAAGTTCGGTGGATGGAATTGCTCATTTACAGGAAATTAAAAGTGGCAGGTATAAGCTAATTTCCTCTTTGCTGGGATATAACAGGCAAGAGGCGAGTATTACTCTTACCCACGATACTACGCTTGTGGTGAAACTATCCTCGCGAATCAATAAATTAAAAGAGGTAGTGGTCACAGCTTCTGAGTCGAAAGGCATGACAAGTGCATCTAAAATAGATCTCACAGCAATGGAACACCTTCAACCGTCAAGCTTTACAGATTTGATGGAGCTTCTTCCGGGAGGGATGTCTCAGGATCCGAAGGTAGGTAGCTTTAATAATATAAAATTGCGGCAGACCGGTAAGGCTGGTTCCGACTATGATATTAGTTCTCTTGGTACTTCTTTTGTTATCGATGGTGTGCCGGTGAGCACAGATGCCAATATGCAGTACATTGCCGGAGCTTCTCAGGCGGATGCCGATCAGGACAGACGCAATATCGGCAAAGGGGTTGATATGAGAGCGATCTCTACTGATAATATAGAGAGTGTGGAGATAGTAAGAGGTATTCCTTCCGTGGAGTATGGTAACCTGACCAGCGGACTGATAAAGATAAACAGAAAGCTCAGACCTTCTGCCGTTGAGGCTCGTTTCAAAGCCGATGAGTTTGGAAAACTTTTTTCTGTGGAGAAGGGAGTGAAGCTTCTATCGAATGCTGTTGTCAATGTGGGCCTTGATTATCTGGATTCAAAGGTTGATCCGCGAAATAACTTCGAGAATTACAAGCGTCTTACGGCTTCTGTTCGTGGTCGAAAGGAATGGAAGAGGGAGAATAGCCGTTTAATATGGCAGTCAAACTTTGATTATACGGGTTCCTTTGATACAGAAAAAGTAGACCCTGATATTAGTTACCAGAAAATAGATAAATACAAATCGGGCTATAACAGAACTTCCTGGGGAAATACCGTTACCTGGAATTTCCTGAAAAGCAAATTTATAAGGAATCTGGAGGTGAACACCTCTGTTAGTCTTCAACTTGATAAGATTGAACAGACAAAGTTGATTTCCCTGAGCCGTGATGTTCCGATAACAAGCACTTTGACGGAAGGGGAATATGATGGAACTTTTCTGCCATACAAGTACACTGCAAATATGTTGGTGGATGGAAAGCCGTTTAATTTCTATTCAAAGGTGAAAGGAACGTTTTTCTTTAATCTGCTGGGAGTGAAGAATAACCTGAAGTCGGGTTTGGAATTTAATTTCGACAAGAACTTTGGCCGCGGTCAGGTGTATGATGCCACTCGTCCGGTGAATGTCGGTACAAGTACCCGCCCTCGAAGTTACAGAGATATACCCGCAGGTGAAACACTTTCGGCTTATGCGGAGGATGAAGTGAAGCTCCGTTCGCTGACCATCGTAGGTGGAGTGAGGGCACTGTCGTTACTGAATCTTGATAGTAAATATACCATGAGCGGGAAAATCTATCTTGATCCTCGGGTTAATCTGCAATGGACACTGCCTGGTGTGGCAATAGGAGAGAAGGTACTCACCTCGTCATTGTCCGCCGGCGCCGGATGGCACACAAAAACTCCTACATTGCTCAACCTTTATCCCGACAAGGTTTACTACGATATTGTGCAATTAAACTATTATAATACGAATCCCGATTACAAAAAATTGAACTTACATACCTACATTGCCGACCCAACAAATTACAATCTTAAGCCGGCAATAAATAAGAAGTGGGAAATAAGAGCTGATGTGAGCTATGATGGTAATAGATTATCGGTTACTTATTTCAGAGAAAACATGAATTCCGGTTTCAGAAGCTCTACTAACTATTCCCCATATAGCTATAAAAAGTATGATGCCAGCTCAATTAACTCGTCTGCATTGCAGGGACCACCGGAATTAAGCTCGCTAAGCTTTGTGAATGATACGGTTTTGCGGGGATATTCAACTACAACAAACGGAAGCCATCTGTTGAAAGAAGGAGTGGAGTTCCAGTTTACTTCCCGAAGGATGGATTATCTTAAAACGAGAATCACCATTAACGGCGCATGGTTTAAGTCAACCTACAACAACAGTCAGCCTGTATTCTACGAAGTATCCAGTGTGGTCAATAATGTTCAGGTATCCGACAAGTACGTGGGGCTTTATTACTGGAAAGATGGTAGCGTGAATCAGCAGTTCAACACCAATTTCATATTCGATACCTACCTGGAAAATCTGGGACTGAAGTTTTCTACAGATATTCAATGTCTGTGGTTCACTAAATCACAAACATTCCAGAAAGATGGTACACCGATTGCTTACATGGATACCTCGGGCAATCTGAAACCTTACACAGAAGCTAGTCAGATCGATAAATATCTGCAGTGGCTGAAACAGAAATTCTCTACCAGCAGAAGCTCGGTGCCTTTCTTTGGATATGTCAATTTCAAGGCAACCAAAGAGTTTGGTAAGTTTCTGCAACTGGCATTCTTTGTCAACAAGATACTAGATTATTCGCCGGATTATGTCTCAAATGGCATCACTGTACGCAGAAACCTGTCACCCTATTTCGGTATGGAGCTCAACTTCAGGTTTTAATGAAAAAGTTTAATTTAAAATAAATAAGAAATGAAAGTAAAGTATTTTAGTTTATTGATTCTGTTTGCAGGGGTGTTAAGCCTTTCCTCGTGCAAAAGTGACGATGAGATAAAGCAGACAGCCGTAACGCTGACAAATAGTAGTATTGAAGGATTGGATAATCCGGCAGTGAGTAATCTGGTCTATTCGTTTAAAAACGTTTCCACGGGTAAAACGGTAACCAGTACAGAGCTTCAGTCGGCCAGCAACAGTACACAATATTATTTGCCTGAAGGACTTTATAATATTACTGCCGAGGGAGATGTTTCCTATTCGGAATCGGGTAAAACACTTAGTGCAAAAGTAAAAGGTTACAAGGAGTCTGTTCAACTAACAGGCGATGCAGTTTCGGTAGCACTAAACCTTTTTGTTTATTATGATAATGCAGACTTTGTGATATCGGAGATTGAGTTTACAGGAACAAAGACTCCGGAAGGAAAAGCATACCTTGGTGATCAGTATTTCAAAATCTATAATAACTCCGATTCTGTGTTATATGCTGATGGATTGCTTATTCTGGAATCACAATATACCACTACATCCAAATATGATTATACCCCCGATGTTATGTCACAGGCCATGACTGTGCAAGCTATCTATATGGTTCCCGGATCGGGTAAAGAACATCCTGTGAATCCTGGACAATCCATCCTTATCAGTGATAAGGCAATAGATCATACAGCTATAAATACCAATTCGTTTGATCTGAGTAAATCGGATTTTGAGTGGTATGATGTAAGTACGGTTGCAAGTCAACAGGACACAGACAACCCTAATGTTCCCAATCTGGATAAGATCTATTGCTACACAAAATCAGTATGGAACCTCAATAATCAAGGTGTAAAATCGTATGCAATAGCACGCCTCGACAAGAATGTTACCAAGGATGCTTTCCTTACAAGTTATAAATATGAAGGAAGTTATATAAATCATCTAACTACAGGCGATTATACAATAAGCGTTAGTGCATATAAAATACCTAATTCATGGATTATTGATGCAGTAAACGTCAGTGTGAAATCGACCTTCCAGTGGATTGTAACCGATCCTTCTTTAGATATGGGATGGACATACTGCTCGGAAGTGGCTAGCGATGCTAACAGATATGGCAAATCCATACGCAGGAAAGTGCTTTCTACCACTCCCGATGGCAGACAGATACTTAAAGATACCAATAATTCAACCAATGATTTTGAAGCGGAGGCTGTGCCTTCTTTAAAAAAGTAATATTATAAAGTTATGAGTTTTCGTCCTTTTATGCTGCTCCTGGCTCTGATCTGTACAAAGACTTCTTTCGCCGCTCAGGATTCAACCGCTGTATTAAGCAGAATACAAGTTGAACAGGCGGTTGGGAATTTATTTGTAGGTTCTGTATACCTCAATCCTGCTGTAAACTATTACAGAAACAGTACCTCTTTGACTGAATTGTTGTTTACAGGTGACTATAAGCAATCAGACCGCGCTTTGATAACTCAGGAAGGGAGTGGATGCAAGGGTTATGCATTCCATGCTTCTTCGTTTATGAAAGTAGATTCTGATACACGGGTATGGGGAAGTGCCTACTATAAAAACGGAACGAGGAAAAGCGTAAAATGGAACGAAAGCTCAGACTTTAGTATAGTCTATCCTTATGTGATGGCAGATAGTATCGGCGGTGATCTATCTTCGGAAGAATATTACTTTGCGGGAGGATACGCTCACCGAAAAGGTAACTTCACCTGGGGATTGGAAGGAAACTTTCGTGCTTTGCTCGAGTATAGGAATGTGGATCCTCGTCCAAAGAATATTTGTTCTGATTTAAATATAACTGCCGGCTCTTCATTCTTGCTAAACAGATATTATTCTCTGGGAGTAAACCTCGCCGGACGAAAGTATAAGCAGACCAATGAAGTGGAATTTCTCAGTGAACTTGGCTCGGCACGTGTCTATCATTTCACCGGATTAGGCATGGATTATACCCGCTTCTCCGGAGGAATGACCGATACATATTATAATGGCCACAGTTACGGAGCAGGTATTCAGTTATTCCCTGCCGGTAAAAAAGGATTTTACTCATCGCTCTCTTTCACAACTTTCTCATTAGAAAAGGTAATAAGCAGCCTGAATGAGCTACCACTTGCAAATATTGCCGAACAGAAAGTGATGTCAGAGATTGCTTTTAAATCTTCTTCAGGTAAAAAGGAGTGGGGAGTTAAAGGAAACTTTATGTATAAGGATAGAAGCGGAACAGAAAACCTTTTTGGTGATCCTGTCAGCAATGTATATACCCGGATAGGAAAGGTAAAACAATATAATGACCGGCAGATAAATGGAGCCTTTTCTGCTTACTATAGCGGTATTTCGTTATCTTCTTGCCGTCTGTCCATTATGCCCGAAGTAGGCTATGTATCTCAGAATACCACTTATAAGTATCCTTCACGGGCCGTTGATTATTCCGCTTTGAATTCCCGCTTTTATGCAGAGCTAGCTAAGGCAATGAGTAAATCTTTATTTCGTTTGGGTGCAGGGCTTACATATTCTAAGAATATAGATTCATCTATAAAACTGAATGAAATGGCAGAAGGAGGAGTAAAGCAAATGCTTTTGAATGATTATGAATTCCTTTCTGCCGACTATACTTCACTGGTTATTACTCCAAGATGGGACTATTGCTTGCCACAGAACAGGGCTTTGTTTGTAAAAGCAGGCTATGCGCACGGCTGGTATAAAAGTGGAGTTGCATCCGATAATGTGAGCATTACATTAGGACTTAGTTTCTGAAATAAGTTTTTCTTTAGTAAACAAGTAAGGCAGAAAGTTCATTCTTTCTGCCTTACTTGCTTATATTCTGTTTTATATAGGAATGTCTATCTTATTTCCTGAATTCAAGCTTCTGCTTACTGTCTTCTCTGAAAACATCTTTGCCAAGAACTGAAAGTTTATCTCCTTGTACGATAACCTTTGCCAGCCTGTTACAATCAAGGAATGCTCCCTGCTTGATGGTCTTAACCGTTGGAGGTAAAAGAAGTTCGCCAGAGAGGTGAATGCATCCGCTGAAAGCACGTTCGCCAATGGTTACCAACTTTTTGGGAAGGGCGATAGTCATCAGGTATTTCTTTTGAGTAAAGGTGAAATCAGGTATTTCTGTTACTGATGTCTTAGATAAGTCGAGTGAAACCAGATTAGGCATGTAATCGCGGATTACCTTGAAATCGTCTTCATTCAGATCGCCTGTGATTGTGAAATAGTTCAGCTCGCTTGGCTGACGACCAGCTTTCATAATCTCATTACCCAGATCACCTGGTTTAGTCAGGTTTATAGTCAGTGTAACAGGTGTTCCTTCCAGAATAGCGAAGTTTTCCCATCCTTTCTTTTTCTTATAAACATCCTTGCTTCCGGCAGGGATAAATACAGCTGCGATGCTGTCGCTCAAAGCTTCCTTTAAAAGATTGGGAGGAGTCTTTCTATTTATAATGACAAGAGTCAGATTATCACAGCCCTTAAATGCGCGGTCCTCAATGTTCATTGTATTGGTAGGCAAAAGAACCTTTTTAAGTGTTTTTTTGCCGTGGAATGTTCCGTCTTCAGCGTTGCAAAAAGCATAAGCCGGAATAAATGTCATGGGGTAGATGTAGTGCTTATTTGGGTAAGTTCCTTCTTTACCCATGTATGCAGTGACACTGGCATTTGAAAGATCAAGTACTTCCAGCCTGACCATGCTGTCACGCATTAGCTTAAAATCCTTGGCATTAATCTTTCCTGTCAGTGTAAGGTTGGTTATTGTGTTAGCCTCTTCCTTGGTAAGCTGTTCTTTCAGAGTTCCTGCCTTAGGAACAAAAAGAGTTTTGCTTACAGTCTGTGCTGATAAACCACTTACGCTGAGACATAATAGAAAAGATATTCCTAAATGTTTTAATTTCATAAGTTTGATGATTAATTATTTTTTTGATCGATACCTTTCATACTTAACTGGACACGTTTTCTGCCCAGATCCACACTGTCAACACGAACCATTACCTGCTGGTGGATGGATACTATCTCCGTGGGATCACTGATAAACTTGTCGGCCAACTGAGAGATGTGAACCAGGCCGTTCTCCTTGATACCTACATCCACAAAGCAGCCAAAGTTAGTGATATTGGTCACAATGCCCGGCAGAATCATTCCTTCCTGCAGATCATTGATAGTTTTCACGTTTTTGTCGAACTCAAATACCTTGATGGTTGAACGAGGGTCTCTGCCCGGTTTTTCAAGCTCCTTTATAATATCATTCAGAGTAGGCATACCAACTGTTGAGGTTACGTATTTCTCCAGCTTTATCTGAGCACGAAGCTCCTTGTTCTTTATGAGTTCTTCCACACTGCAATTCAAATCCTTTGCCATCTGTTCCACAATGTGGTAACTTTCCGGGTGAACAGCCGAATTGTCGAGAGGATTGTTTGCCTGAGGAATACGCAGGAAACCTGCACATTGCTCGAATGCCTTGGCACCCATCCGTGGAACTTTCATCAATTCCTTGCGAGAGTTGAACGCTCCGTTCTCTGTTCTGTAATTCACTATATTCTGTGCCAACTGAGGTCCGAGACCTGATATATACGTCAGCAGGTGAGTGCTGGCAGTGTTCAGGTTTACCCCCACAAGGTTTACGCAGTTTTCTACAGTCTGGTCGAGCGACTTTTTCAGTTTACTCTGATCAACATCGTGCTGATATTGCCCTACACCAATTGATTTCGGGTCAATTTTTACCAGCTCTGCCAGTGGATCCATTAACCGGCGACCGATGGATACAGCTCCACGAACCGTTACGTCGTATTCCGGAAATTCATCTCTGGCAGTTTTTGATGCAGAGTAGATAGAAGCTCCGTTTTCGCTCACTACAAATACCTGCACTTCACGGTCGAACCTAAGCGAAGTAATGAATGCTTCTGTCTCACGGCTCGCAGTTCCATTCCCTATGGCAATGGCTTGTATATCATAAGCTTCAACCAGCTTGGTCACTTTTTTGGCAGCCATGGTCTTTTCATTCTGAGGCGGGTGAGGGTAGATAGCCTCATTATGCACCAGGTTTCCCTGCGCATCGAGACAAACCAGTTTGCACCCTGTTCTGAATCCAGGATCAAGCCCCAATACTCTTTTCTGTCCCAACGGTGCGGCAAGAAGTAATTGCTTCAGATTCTCTGCAAATACACGAATGGCTTCATTATCAGCCGTTTCTTTTGAGGTGGCAGAATACTCAGTTTCTATAGATGGCTTTAATAATCTCTTGTATCCGTCCTTTACAGCTTCCGCCACTTGTGCACCGCATTCGTTGTTTGAGCGTACGTAAATACGCTCCAGACGTTCTGCGCATTCCTCATCATCGGGAGAGATGCTGACTTTCAGCACTCCCTCGGCTTCTCCGCGCCTTATGGCCAGTAATCTGTGAGAAGTGCATCGCTTTAGTGGCTCAGAAAAATCGAAATAATCCTGATACTTCGCGGCCTCTTCTTCCTTGCCTTTTACCACCTTCGAGGAGATAACAGCCTGTCTGCCGAATTGATTCCTGATTAAATTACGTGCTCGTTCATCTTCATTAACCTGCTCGGCAATAATATCACGTGCTCCTTTTAAGGCATCTTCGGTGTCTTTGACATCGCCTTTTACGAAATCAGAAGCCTTGCCCAGAATGTTACTTTCTCTTTGAAGTAACAAGATTGTTGCCAGAGGTTCAAGCCCTTTCTGGCGGGCAACTTCTGCACGGGTTTTCCTTTTAGGCTTGTATGGTAAATAGATGTCTTCCAGTTCTGTACTGTCCCAGCAGGCATCAATTCTCTTTTTAAGTTCAGCGGTTAGTTTACCTTGTTCCTCTATGGTTCCAAGTATGGTTTCCTTGCGCTTTTTAAGTTCGCAAAGTTTATCGTATTGTTCTTTGATATTCCCGATCTGCACTTCGTCCAATCCTCCGGTTGCTTCCTTTCTGTACCTGCTTATGAAAGGGATTGTAGCTCCGTCGTTAAGTAGTGATAATGTGCTGCTTATCTGCTTTACGGCAATGCTGAGTGCCGAAGATATCATTGTGTGAAATAACTCCATTTTGTGCTTAGTGCTATAGATTTTAATAATAACAAAGATACGAAAATAGCACGAAAAATAGTTACTCGTTAACAAAAAATAATGAGCCAATAAAGTAACACATGCTTTTTTACCTCTAATTTATTTATTATTAGCATAATAAATGCCCCTTAAAAAAAGTGAAGTGATCATTAAATGGACATGAATAAATAGATATTAAACTTTAGTTTATAATAAATTATAAACTGCTCAATTTTGCTTTTTTTGATTATAATAAAGAATGCATCTTCAATCAAAATGGATTTTAAATTGTTTACATCAAATAAACTTAAAATTTATTCACCAATAAATTAAAATTATTCTCCAATGGTTCCCGGTTTATTGCCCAATGATTTTAGAATTATTGCTCAATAATTTTCAATCTATTATCGATGATATTTAATATTTCTATTTGATAATTTAATTAAATTAACCATATGTTTGAGGCCTTTGATGATGAAAATGTATTTTTATTTATTAGATTTGTATTTAATTACCATCACAACTATTGATTATATGAAACGATCCGCTATCTCTTTCTTACTGATAGTATTCTTCTCGGGGGCTCTTTTTGCACAGACAAAGGAACTCGATATAAAACTTATCCATACATCGGATTTACACGGTAGATTCTTCTCGTATGACATGATAAAGGATTTGCCTACAAATGGAGGAATGGCCCGTATTTGCACTTATGTGAAGGAACAAAGGGCGAACTATCCCGGTAGGGTGCTGTTGCTCGATGGGGGCGATTTGTTGCAAGGACAGCCCGGTGTATATTATTACAATTACAAAGACACAATTTCACCACATTTTTGTGCTGAGGTTATGAATTATATGAAATATGATGCAATAGCTTTAGGTAACCATGACATTGAAGCCGGGCATTCCGTTTATGACCGTTGGATGAAGCAATGTAAAGCACCTATTCTGGGAGCGAATATTTTGCGGAAAGATGGTACAAATTATCTTCAGCCATATAAAACATTTGTATTAGACGGTGTGAAAGTCACAGTTTTAGGATTGATAACTCCATCAATCCCGGCATGGGTTCCTGAAAAGGCATGGAAGGGATTACAGTTTGATGATATGGAAAAATCAGCCCGCTACTGGATGAAAATAATTAAGGAAAAAGAGCATCCTGATATTGTTATCGGACTATTCCATTCGGGCATTATTCCTTATCAGATGGGAGGGCTGTTTAATGAGAATGCATCGGCTGAGGTTGCTAAAAACGTTCCCGGATTTGATGTGGTATTAGCAGGTCATGATCATGCTCCTTATTGCAAAAAACTGGTAAATGTTGCTGGTGATTCTGTATTGGTGATCGATCCTGCAGAAGGAGGTTTCAGAGTTTCTGATATTGTTCTTCATCTGAAAATGCAGGATGGCAAAGTGGTAGGTAAATGTGCAAAGGGAAGATTGATAAAGATGAAAAAATATGCTCCGGATGTCGATTTTCAAAGCCAGTTTTTATCACAGTTTGAAAAGGCAAAAGCATTTGTGAATAAGCCTATAGGGCAGTTTAAAAACTCTATTTCTGTTCGTGATGCCTATTTTGGGCCATCGGCATTTGTTGATCTGGTGCATAAGATTCAGCTTGATATAACGGGGGCAGATGTTTCATTTGATGCTCCTTTTTCTCTTGAAGGATCAATAGATAAAGGGAAAGTTTGCGTTCATGATATGTTTAAACTATATGAATTCGAAAACTCTCTTTATACAATCTGGCTCACCGGTACCGAAATAAAGAATTATCTGGAAATGTCTTATTCACTGTGGATAAATCAGATGAAAAGTCCGGATGACAACTTGCTATTGCTGAGAAGAAGAGAGTACGACCATACAATTGAATTCCAGAATTATAGTTATAATTTTGATTCAGCTGCCGGTATAATTTATACTGTTGATGTAACAAAACCGTATGGGGAAAGAGTTAGTATTAAGAAAATGGCCAATGGAAAACCTTTTGATCTGAATAAGAAATACAAGGTTGCAATTAATTCTTATAGAGCAAGTGGGGGAGGCGATCATTTAACCAAAGGGGCTGGAATTCCACATAATGCTTTGCGCGACAGAGTTATTAGTACAACATCAGAAGATATGCGTTTCTTGATTATGGAATGGATTGAAAAGAAAGGTACTATTTCGCCTAAACCCTTAAATCAATGGAAGTTTATTCCCGAAGATTGGGTAAATGCAGCGGCCGAAAAAGATAAAAAGTTGTTGTTTAAAGAATAATATAATGGCAGAATCATTAAAGGAAGTTTCGGGAACAAAAGAGGAGATGTATGATGCTCTTCTTCCCCAGATAAAAGCGTTGATTGAGGATGAAGAAGATTTGATTGCTAATCTGGCAAATACAGTTGCTGCATTGAAGCATGCTTTTGATTTTCTTTGGGTTGGTGTTTATTTTGTAAAAGGCGACGAATTGGTTTTAGGTCCGTTTCAAGGTCCAATAGCTTGTACAAGAATAAGATATGGCAGAGGTGTGTGTGGCACTGCCTGGAAAGAAATGAAAACACTTGTTGTACCCGATGTTGATGCTTTTCCCGGTCACATAGCTTGCAGTTCTCTTTCACGTTCTGAGATTGTGATACCCCTAATCAAAGAAGGAACAATATGGGGAGTACTTGATATAGATAGTGCTGAACTTAATACTTTCGATGAAATAGATAAGCATCATCTGGAACACTTGGCTTCGGTTCTTAATAACTTATTTTTATCGATTATTATGTAGAATCTTTCAAAATAAGAACTAAAATTAGAAGCTTTTATTTAGACGAATTCAAAATAATACATATCTTTGCAGTCGGATAATAAAATAAAGACTTGTGAAGACTGCAAGAAAAACTATATTACCCCTTTTACTTTTGCTGCTATTTGTTGTTTATCAAATGGGAGTAACAGCATTTACGCACGTGCATTATGTAAATGGGGTAATGATAGTCCACTCTCATCCTTGCAAAGACTCTCATCATAAACATACCAAGTCTCAACTGGTTGTAATCAATCATCTGGCATCTTTTCATACTTATGAACCTGCAACATCTTTTCGTCTTTTTATCAATAGGTGCCTGCTTGCTTCAATAGATTGTGCTGTTTCGGTTTCACCAGTTAAAGACATTCACTTAAAAAACAATGCACTCCGTGCCCCTCCGGCAATACTCTCATAATATTTTTATATTCAATGTTATAACATTATCAGTGAAGGTGTTATGATATTGTGTTATCTCTGATTTCTTATAATTATAAGCTTTTAGCTTGTAGAATATTCTGTTCTTTTCTATTGTCAAAACAGAATATTGGAAAATATTAAAT
>Ga0183100_1000590_pt1 | contig 26211 bp, 25 predicted proteins | sample Biomet2_FD_127789 | JGI IMG/M metagenome (GOLD analysis project Ga0183100, IMG submission 127789) | Microbial communities from bioreactor (seeded with anoxic lake sediment) at LBNL, California, USA - Biofuel metagenome 2 | ecosystem: Engineered > Bioreactor > Anaerobic > Unclassified ...
CAGTCGATTCCGGAAAATTCCCTGCCCGGATTTCACCGAGCGGCTGAGAACGGCTTTGGCATCGAATTGGATGTTCACTTAACCAAGGACGGCCGTCTTGCTGTTCTGCACGATGAAAATTTAAAGCGCATGTGCGGGGCGGACGTAAATTTATCCGAACTAAGCTGTGACGAGTTAAAAGAATACCGCTTAAAAGATACACAGGAGCACATCCCGCTTTTTTCCGACGTGTTGAAAGTGGTAGACGGAAAAATCCCGATGATTATCGAGGTAAAGCCCTACGGCGGAAACATCCGCACGCTTTGCGAAAGGCTTTGCAAAGAGCTTGAGGGCTATACCGGCGTTTATTGCGTGGAATCGTTTGACCCGCGCGCAGTTTACTGGTTTAAAAAGCACCGGCCGGCGCTTGTGCGCGGTCAGCTGACAATGAGTATGCATCGGTACGAGAATATTGCTCCTCCGCTTACTTTTGCCCTGAGCAACTGCCTAACGAACTTTATCACCCGGCCGGACTTTATTGCCTACTGTGTGGAAGACCGGAAAAATTTTAGCTTTCGCTTGTGTAAAAAACTGTACGCAGTGCAGGAAGCTTCATGGACAGTTCGTACCCCTTCCGATGCGGCGGAGGTACTAAAAACAGGCGGCCTCATAATTTTTGAATATTTTGACCCCAGAATACAACAAAAACAATAAGCAAAAAGGCGTTTGAACCATCAACATACGATGGATTCAAACGCCTTTTGCTTTGCACATTGTTTTTCAGTGGAATGCTTATTTTGCAAGCCGTATTTTATCGGCTGTAATGTCCGCTAACGTAGCGCATCCGGTCATCTTCATGGCTTCCTGCAATTCGGCCGTAATTTTACGGGTGTACAGTGCCACACCCTCGGCACCACCGCCGCAGGCAGCCACAACATAGGGTCTGCCGATTAACACAGCGTCCGCACCGAGCGCAATGGATTTGAATACATCCGAACCGGTTCGGATGCCGCCGTCGACAAAAACTTTAACGGTGTTACCGACTGCCGCTTTAATTTCAGGAAGAACCTCAAGTGTCGCGGGGGTGTTATCAAGGACACGGCCGCCGTGATTGGATACGACGATTCCGTAGGCTCCGCTTGCTGCGGCCTTCTTTGCGCCTTCCGCTGTCATAATTCCTTTTATAATAAATGGGACGGAAGCGTAAGCCGCTATTTCGGTCAACTCGGCAGCGCTCTTTGCGTTGACCGGTTTGCCTGCCGCGGCTAAAAGCGGAAGACCTGCGGAGTCAATGTCCATTGCAATCGCCATGGCACTGGCTTCAACCGCTAAATCCATTTTATGAAAGATATCTTCCTTCGCCCATGGTTTTATGGTCGGTACAGCGACCCCACCGGCAGTCTTAACCGCCTTTAAAGGGTCTAAAAAGAAATTATCCCCTGCTCCGTCACCCGTAAACGCTGCGCACCCGGCCTCAATGCAGCCCGGCACCAACATTTCCGCATAAGTTTGTTCATTCAGATAACCGTTGTAATTGTTGCTTAATCCGCTGATCGGGGCGGCAAAAACAGGAGCGGAGAATTTCCTGCCGAAAAGTTCAACGGAAGTATCCTGCCCTCTGTTTTCATAAATTACATCCATGTTTATTTTAATTTTGGAAAGATAGTCGTAGTTTATGATGAATGCGTTTCCGGTGCCTTTTCCGCCGACTCCGGGAATTTCACCGCGGCACACAATGCCGTTGCATTCTCTGCATACCCTGCATTTCGGGGCCATGTTTTTTTTGGCAGTTTCCAAAACATCCTGATAGGTCATCTGTTTATCCTCCATTTCAATATTTACATGGTCATAGCCGTACATTTTCTTATGTAATTATATCACTGCAAATATGCCGCGTCAAACGCTTACTTTGTCTATATTCCTATTGTGATATCACTGATTTTGTTATATACTAAAATATAGTTACCGACCAAATATGACCGCAATCGACAACTGCGGTTTTTCTTAGAAAGGAACATAAACATATGAAAAACGCAAAACCTATAAGCTTAGAAATGCGAAACAAATTTGAACAAAGTTACCAATCGAGCAAGCTGCTAAAGGCAATGACAAACGCACTTGCCAAAAATTCCGTGGATACCATTGCTTTCGTGCCGTCCAGTGCGAAAAATACCCAATTTAAATTTTCAATCGATATTCCCACAATGGAGGTCACCAACCAAAAGAAAAGCGGACGCTGCTGGATCTTCTCCGGTTTAAACGTGCTGCGTGAAATGATCGGCAAAAAGTACAATATTGAAAAATTTGAGTTTTCTCAAAATTATATAGCCTTCTGGGATAAGTTTGAAAAAATAAACTATTTTTTGGAGTCTGTGATCGATTTGGCAGACCAGCCGGTTGACGACAGAACGCTTACCTATGTGCTGATGACAGGCATACAGGACGGCGGCCAATGGGATATGCTCGTCAGTCTGATTAAAAAATACGGTCTGGTTCCTAAGGACGCGATGGAGGAAACCTATCAGAGCAGCAATACCAGTGCAATGAACGGCCTGATCGACACAAAATTGAAGCAGTATGCATCTGTTTTGCAGCGCCAGTTTGCTGCCGGCAAGAGCCGTGAAGAACTTGACGCCGAAAAACAAAAAATGCTCAACGAGATGTACAGTCTGCTTTGTGCCTGCTTCGGCGTACCGCCAACAGTTTTTGACTTTGAGTATGTTGACAGGGAAAAGAATTATGTCAACAAGAAGAATTTAACCCCGAATCAATTTTATAAAGAATATTTAGGCGATATCCTTGATGATTATGTGAGCATTACCAATGCACCGACGAAGGATAAGCCGTTTAACCGTACTTATACGGTCGATTACCTTGGAAATGTACTTGGCGGCAGCGACATTGAGTACCTGAATTTGGAACTTTCCACCTTCAAAAAACTGATTCTGGCACAGCTTACCGACCGTCAGATCGTTTGGTTCGGCAGCGACGTGGGCAAGTTTGGCGACCGTGAAGCCGGTATTTGGGACGATAAGGCTTACGATTATGAAGCGGCTTTTGACATGAGCTTTGATTTAACGAAAGAAGAAGGCCTCGATTACCGCCAGAGCGCGATGAACCACGCGATGGTCATTACCGGCGTGAACCTTGACGAGGACGGCAACCCGACCAAGTGGAAAATTGAAAACAGCTGGAGCGACGAAAAGGGCAGCAAGGGTTATTTTGTGATGAGCGACAGCTGGTTTGACAAATACGTATATCAGGCGGTTGTGAACAAAAAATACTTGGATAAAGCTTTGCTTGAACTGTTCAAACTCGAACCAATCCACCTTAGCCCGTGGGATCCGATGGGCTCACTTGCTGACTGATAGGGAATTATTTTATGGATTACGAAATTAAGCCCGGCCTTTACCGCCATTTTAAGGGAAACCAGTACCGCGTTCTCTTTGTCGCGTCACACTCCGAAACGCTTGAGCAGATGGTTGTGTACCAGGCGCTTTACGGCGAACACGGCATGTGGGTGCGCCCCACTTCCATGTGGAGTGAAATGGTGCAAAATCCAACAGGCGATGAGGGCGATCTCTGCAGGAGGTTTGAGTATATTGGGGAGTGAAACAATGAAAGAGATTGCAACCACAAAACCGAAGGGTACTCTTATCATGAAAACCTGCACCGAAGCTGATTTAGACAAAATGATGGCATTACAGGAAATTGTTTGCAGCTCAATACAAAATCAGGATATTTTCATGCCGTCTGACCGTGAGGATAACGCAGCTTATTTAGAAGCGCCGAATTTTGTTATCGGCTGTTTTGACGGTGAAACGCTGGTTGCGTATTCTTCTTTTGTTTTGCCGGGGGAAGACGCTTGTAATTATGGCTGGGACTTGGGCTGGCCTCTCGAAAAAACGCTCTCCTGTGCCAAATTGGATACCGTAGTCGTTCACCCGTCTTACCGCGGAAATCATCTTCAGCAGCAGCTGATCGCGTTTGCGCTGGAGTTTGCTCGGCAAAATAACGACCGGGATCACGGTATAAAATATATTCTTACCACGGTGTCGCCCAGTAATGTACATAGTCTGCACAATGTGCAGGAGATGGGCTTTGAGGTATTGATGCAAAAACAAAAGTACGGCGGCAAAGAACGTTTCATCCTGTGCCGAACTCTTTATTAACAAAATATCGAAATGCAAGAATAATGGCCGGCAATGTATTGCCGGCCATTGGCTTGCAGACAAATATTGTTTTTTTTTGCTGGAAATTATATAATGATTCCAATAAAAGACTTATGAGGTAAAAATAAATGATGCAGAGCAGCTTTCAATACACAGATTATCCATCGCTTTTGGAACATATCCGTTCGCTTGCGGACGAACCTTACCAGAAGATGCAAAATAAGATTGTTCCCGGTGTGGAAAATATTCTCGGCGTGCGTGTGCCAAAACTGCGCGCGCTTGCAAAGCAGCTTGCCAAAGGCGACTGGAGGAATTATCTTTCCATTGCACAGGACACTTTTTTTGAGGAAACGATGCTGCACGGTTTTGTAATCGGGTACGCTAAAATGGAGCAGGGCGAGGCTTTTCAGCGGATTGCGGATTTTGTACCGAAAATTAACAACTGGGCGGTGTGTGATACTTGTTGCTCCTCCTTTAAAACGGCCGCAAAAGACAAAAAAAAACTGCTTGCGTTTTTGCTGCCATACCTGAAAAGCGACAAAGAGTTTGAACTGCGGTTTGCCGCGGTAATGATAATGGATTTTATGATTACCGATGAATATATCGATGATGTTTTAAGGATATACGACGGAATCCATCATGACGGTTATTATGTCAAAATGGCGGTAGCTTGGGCCTTCTCCGTCTGCTTCGTGAAATATCCCGACAAAACCATGAAATTTCTCCGGGACAATAATCTTGATGACTGGACGTACAACAAGGCGCTCCAAAAAATCGTGGAATCCTACCGTGTTGACGACAACACAAAGACGGTCATTCGCACAATGAAACGCAGGGTGAAATAGATGGAATATCAGCTCGTTCGTTCAAAGCGCAAGACAATCGCCATTTGTGTCAATCGAGACGGCAGTGTTACAGTACGCGCCCCGATGCGGGCAGCACAAAGTATGATAGACCGTTTCGTACGCGAAAAACAAGAATGGATTACGGAAAAATCCACTCAGATGGCGGCAAACGCCGCAGTGCGTAAGAATTTTGATGTTACCGCGGGTTCTACACTTTCCTTGCTTGGTCAAGATTACCCGGTTGTGCAGGGGGAGAGCGTTGCTTTTACCGGCAGCTGCTTTACAATTCCTAATGAAGATTTTGAAACGTTGAAGCCCAAATTAATTGCTTTGTATAAAATATTGGCACAACAAATTATTCCGGAGCGAATGGCACATTTTTCAAAGCAGACCGCGCTGTCCCCTAATAATGTCCGCATTGGTTCGGCAAATACTTACTGGGGCTGCTGTTCGGGGAAAAACAGTCTCAATTTTAGCTACAAGCTTATTATGGCGGAGCTTGAGGTCATTGACTATGTAATTGTCCACGAGCTTTCTCATACGGTGGAACATAATCACTCGGCACGGTTTTGGGAATTGGTTCAAGGAATTCTGCCTGATTACAAAGAACGGCGTGCGAAACTAAGACTGCTTGAAAAAAAATTACAAAAACAGGGTTGGAGTTAGCAATTGCTAATTCCAATTTAAGTATATATATGCTATAATTAGGTAAATTAATAATATTATTAAGAATAGAGGATTGATTTATGGTTTCACAAAAATCATTGCAAAAATACGCGGAACTTGCCGTGCGTACCGGGGTACATGTGCAGAAGGGACAGCTTCTTGTTATTTCGTCCTCTGTTGACTGCGCGTATTTCACCAGATTGTGCGTGGCAGAGGCTTATAAGGCCGGAGCGGGAGAGGTACTGGTTAAATGGGACGACGAGCTGACCACAAAGCTGATCTATCAGAATGAAAGCACCGAAACGCTTGCCGACATTGCCCCGTGGCGGATAGAGCAGCAGAAGAACTGTATTGATAAAAAGTGTTGTTTTTTATATATTGAATCCGCCACTCCTGGCTTGCTTGCAGATGTTGACGGAAAAAAATTGCAGGCCGTCCGAATGGCAAAGGAAACCGCTTTTGAACAATTTGAATATTATACGATGGCCAATATCGGCCAGTGGTCCATTGTTGCCATTCCAACCGTCGCTTGGGCGAAAAAAGCGTTTCCGGATTTGAGCGACGAAAAGGCGCTTGACGCGCTGTGGGATGCCGTGCTTATGAGCGTGCGAATTTCGGATGACAACGACCCCGTTGCCGAATGGGAGCAGCACAATAACAGTCTGACCCATTACTGTGAACTCTTAAACAACTATAATTTTAAATCCCTGCATTTTACAAATGCAATGGGTACCGATCTGACGGTCGGACTGATCAAAGATCATGTTTGGTTGGGCGGCAACGAATTAGCAAAGAACGGCGCGGTTTTTAATCCCAACATGCCTACCGAGGAAGTGTTTACCATGCCTTCTAAATTTGGCGTGAACGGCCGTGTATACGCTACAAAGCCTTTGAGCTATCAGGGGAAACTGATTGAGAACTTCCATCTTGATTTTAAGGATGGCAAGGTTGTGGATTTCAGTGCAAAAAAAGAGCAGGACACCCTTGAAAATTTGATTGGATTTGATGAGGGCAGCAGCTACCTCGGCGAAGTTGCATTAATTTCCTATGATTCCCCGATTTCAAAATCCGGGGTTCTGTTCCTGAATACACTGTTTGATGAAAACGCCTCCTGTCATTTGGCATTGGGAGCGTCCTACCCTGATAACGTAAAAAACGGCACGGAACTTAAGCGAGAGGTGCTGAACGGGCTCGGTTCCAACTATTCCAAGATACACTGCGATTTCATGTTCGGCAGTGCTGACATGCACATTACGGGCACAACGCAGGACGGAAACGAAATAGAAGTATTTAAAGACGGTAATTTTTGGGGTGCTTTTACTCACTCCTAAAGAATATAAAACAGATTTTACACTTAGAAAGAGGGTAATATGATGGTCAATATTAGAAAATGTGCAATGATAGGTTGCGGCTTTGTGGGAGCAAGCGCTGCGTTCAGTTTGGTCGAAAGCGGGTTGTTTTCGGAGCTTGTACTAATAGACGCGAATCACGATAAGGCCGAAGGGGAAGCCATGGACTTAAGCCATGGTATGCCCTTTGCAAGGCCGATGGATATTTACGCCGGCAGTTACGATGATTTAAAAGACTGCGGTCTGATTATTGTTACAGCGGGAGCAAACCAAAAGCCAAACGAAACGCGTATGGATTTGGTCAATAAAAATGTAGGCATTTTTAAAAGTATTATTCCTGAGATTAAAAAGAGGGAATGCGAGGGTATTTTACTGATTGTATCCAATCCGGTGGATATTTTAACCTATGTGGCATTAAAACTTTCCGGGTTTCCTGCAAACAGAGTTATTGGTTCCGGTACGGTGCTGGACACTGCAAGGTTAAAGTATCTTTTAGGCGAACATCTTGATGTTGACAGTCGAAGTGTACATGCCTTTATTATCGGTGAGCACGGCGACAGCGAGCTTGCCGTGTGGAGCAGTGCGAATGTTTCCGGTATCCCGTTGGATCACTTCTGCGAGCTTTGCGGCCACTACAATCACATGGAGGCCATGCAGCGGTTGTACGAAGGCGTGCGCGACAGTGCTTATGAGATTATTCAGAAAAAGGGAGCAACCTACTATGGCATTGCAATGGCGGTGCGCCGTATTGCCGAGTGCATCGTCCGCAACGAGCGCTCAATTCTGCCGGTTTCCAGCTTGATTGAAGGCCATTACGGTCTCGATGGAATTTGTATGGGTGTTCCGACCATTGTCGGCAGCTCCGGCGTTCAAAAAGTGTTGGATATTCCACTGAATGAGGAAGAGCAGCAAAAATTGACAGCTTCAGCCGATGCGCTCAAAAATGTACTTGATACAATTGAACTTTAATTTTTAATATTGGAAGCAGGCGGCCTAAAGATGTAGGCCGCCTGCTTTTTAATCTGCGTTAGCAGACTCTCCAAACGTCTGGTCGTTTGGAGAGCGCAATACTAATTCATAAATCTATCATCGGCAAAAAATATGATGTTGTAATAGTCCTCCTTACGCTTGTTTAGTGCGTTTACGGTATTCACTCCATACATTTTCAAACCAGCTGTCTGAGTTCGGCAGCTTCCGTACCGGCTCAAAGTGCGAAGCAAACCCGTTTGCTGTTTTATTAGTTGTGACAAGCATATTATTTGCAAGCAGCTTGTTGGGTTCAAATGAGAAGGAAGTTAGTTTTGGGCTTACCATCTCGCCGTCTTGCTTCATTATCAATGCCGAACCACGGGTACCAACAGTTTGTGCATCTTTTTGCATGGCGGACAGTATGGCAAGTTGGGTGAGGAAAATATCGCGGTTTTTCAGCAGTCATATAGCTTCTTCGTACCAGCTGCAAACTCATAGACCTGCAAGCCTCGATTTGCCTTCTTTTCGGTGCCTGTTATCTTACCGGATTCGGCCATATGTATAACGAATGGCGAGACTGCATAAAACAGCAGTCCCGTTATCTATAAACTGTCACTTTACGGGATAGTTTCGCTCATCCACATATTTTTATTGAAAAGAAAGCGTGAAAAAGGAACGGATGACTTTACAACTCCATAACAAAAGATTGATAATATTATTGAAAGAAGGAGGTGGACAATTTGGCATCTATTCTGATTGTTGAGGATGAAGCGGCGATTAACGAGCTTGTAAAAAGGAACTTGCAGCTTGTGGGACATCAATGCACCTCGGTTTTTGACGGGAAAGCTGCCGTTTCTGAAATACAACGTCAATCCTACGATCTGATGATTTTGGATATCATGCTGCCGGAGCTCGACGGGTTTGAGGTGATAAAGCAGGCAAATGAAACACCCACAATATTTCTGACAGCAAAAAGCAGTTTGCCAGATAGAATTAAGGGCTTTTCAATGGGCGCGGACGATTACCTGACAAAACCTTTTGAAATGCTGGAACTACTGGCCCGCGTGGAAGCGGTCCTGCGGAGGACGCAGAAAACAGCAAGCTATTTTGAAGCGGGAAACGTAAAAATTGATTTTAGCAGCCATCAGGTATTTCATAGCGGACAGTTGGTTGAATGCACACCAAAGGAATATGAATTATTAGAAGTCCTTGTGAATAACCGTAATATTGCGCTCTCTAGGGAAAGATTACTGGAATTGGTTTGGGGTTACGATTTTGAAGGAGACACCCGAACCGTGGATGTACATATACAAAAGCTGCGAAAAAAGCTAGGCTGGGAAGACAGGATAAAAACCGTGTACAAACTGGGGTATCGTCTGGAGGTAAGTCGATGAAGCAGCGAACCTTTTTAACAACTCTTGCGCTTTTCCTCATCTTCTTCAACCTCGGAATCTCCATCGTTTCTGTCGCAATGTTCAGGGATACGGTGAACCGCGCGGAGGATAGGAGTCTGAGCGCGCACTATTTTATCGCATCCTCCCTGATAAAGGATCTCCAAGTTGTGAAAAGCAGGGGTACCGACATAGACGCTTCTTTAAGTTCCTTGCTTCAACCTTATATGTATTTGTCTGGAGATAACAAGGCCGGACTCGTATTTTACAAAAACAACCGGCTTGTCTTTTCCAGTAAGGACGCGACTGTGCTGCAGAGCAATTTCATGGAACCTCCGGGTAACGGAAATTGCTTGGCAACGATACGGAAAATTGACGGTAGAACTTATGTTGTCGTTTCAGGAAAGCTTCCCGTCCCGTATGATTTCTACACACTGGTTTATTTTTACGATACTACCGAAGCTATAAACTCATGGAGCCGCTTGAAAAACATATTGTTCCTCGCGGGATTAGTACTCTCCGTTCTGCTCGCGTTCGGCCTTATTCTTGTGCTGAATCGGATATTCAGGCCACTTAAGCAGATTTCCTGGACATCCAAGAATATCGTAAACGGTGCGTATGAAACCAGACTTCCGGTATCAGGACATGATGAGCTTACCGAAATGTCGCAGAGCTTCAATCACATGGCAGAGGAAATCCAACGCCAGATGACGGAACTGAAGGATGCCGCAGATAAGAAGCAGCAGTTTGTCGATAATTTCGCCCATGAGCTTCGTACGCCGCTGACCGCTATCTACGGATACGCTGAATACATGCAAAAAGCCGTTTTATCTGAGGACGACAGACTTTCGGCGCTAAATTATATCATGTCCGAGAGCCGCCGTCTGCAGACGGTAGCGTTTCAGTTGCTGGAATTGGCAAATCTACAGAACAATCAGATTACTTGTGAAGAGCTGAAAGTATACGGTCTCTTTGAGGCGGTAAGTCAAACGCTGTATGGCAAACTCGCAGAAAAAAATGTTCAGATAGAATTCAACAGTGAAATAGAGACAATCCGTGGAGACTCCTGCCTGATGGAAAGCATGCTGATCAATCTGATTGACAACGCGATAAGGGCGTGCAGCGAGGGTGGACATATTATTGTAAGCGCTGCCAAGGAATCCGGAAGAAAAACGATCAGTGTATGGGACAACGGAAAAGGTATGACTCCCGAAGTCCTTTCGCAGATTACGGAACCCTTTTACCGGGGAGAAAAATCGAGAAACCGAAACGACGGCGGTGCCGGATTGGGACTTGCTCTCTGTAAGCAGATAGCTGGGAGCCACAATGCGGAACTGAGCTTTAACAGCCGTCCCTGTGAAGGGACAACGGTAAAAATAACTTTTACAACTTAATAACAATTTGATTACGATTCTATAATTCAGGCCTGCCATACTGGTTGTTGTGATCACAAATAAACAATAAAACAGCAAAGGAGAGATTTATATGAAAACAAGCAAATCAGAAGGAAAGTATTTCAAAAAGACTGTTTTGGCAGCCGCATTGCTCATTGGGGCGAGCACGATGGTATTTCAAGGGTTAACACAAACGGTTGCAGCGGCGGAATATAACAAGACAAATACGGTCCCCACAAACTACGTAAGTTACATGGATCAGTCATATAGTACGGCGAAGAACAGTCTGCCGGAAGGCTACAAAAAAGCAAATTATACGGTAAGAGACATTGGCCTTGATTATTATCACAATCAGACACCGACAAGCAAGGACATGGCAAAAAAAGATGCTGCAGAGATCGGTGCGCAGGCTTTGTGGAGCGTGTACGGGCTGAATCTGGAAGGTCAGGTTGTTGAAATGGACTACCAGCCGGCAACCAGCGATCTTCCCCGCTCCAGCTGGTGCGGCGATGTTTTGATTAACGGCAAACTTGGTTACGGTTTTGATGTTGATTCTGTAACAGGAGAACTATTCGGTGTAACTCGCAGCAGAACGCTTGACAAAAATGTTTCCGTAGCCTATGATGCGGCGCTTGCAAAGAACCCGCAGGAATATGCGGTGCTGGCAAAGAAAACTGCCGAGAAGCTCGATGTCGTCCACGGAACGGTTACGTCAGCTGAATACAATTGCCAGGGCTACGGCAACAATGACCCAGATATAACATTTGTCATCAAGGGTGAAAACGGCGAGTTTGCTTCAATGACCTTTTCCAGATATGACAAGGCTTTGCTTGGTATCAGCTATAATGCGAAATATAAATATGCAGTGGAATACATGAAACAGCTTGAACAGAAGGCTCAGGAGAAGTCTGTACAGAGGCAGAAATCAGCTTCCCCAAATAGCGGAAACCATACTCCTGCTCTTGTAATAACGTCGGGGAACTAAAAGTGAAAATTTCTATTGTAACCTGATGATATTTTTATAAAAATTCGATGTTTACGATATACATGTCTCAAAGTTAATTGTCGGATATTTCCATTTGGGCAAGTGTGCAGCAGAATAAAATAGCAGTTTCGGCCAAACACAGAAACATGGGCTTGGCGGGTTTTTTATGCCCGGCCAAATTGTCTTAGAACCTCACAGGCCGCTTCAAAGCGGTCGGGCGTGACCGGCGGACATCAGAAATTATCAGTTACCGCTTGCTATTTGGGGTATTTTTCCATCGGGATTTTTTTATTTTACCGCGGACCATATAAGCTGAATCCTGATATAATATGGAAGAATAAAAAGTAGGAATACAGCACAGCTTAATGTGACTATCTGAAATCTATTGCAACTATTAAGGCAAAAGCAAAGCCGCACGATTATAGCAATCATGCGGCTTTGCTCTATTTTGGTTAATACTGATAATTTTGATACGATGAACACTCTTGCCGACCAATCCTTAGCGATGGTTACCTTTCGTAATCTAGAGTATCAATTGTAAACACGGGTGTTTAACCCATGACAAGCCGCAATCTGTCATCATACAGATTATACTTATTTTATTCGGTAGATAGAATCTGTAAATACAGTTCAACAATCCAATCGGCATTTTCAGAAATAGGCTTTGTTCCATCGGCACGTAAAACAGGACAAGTTAATTCTTTAACCCATTGTTCGTGCTGTACCATACACATCTGCGGAGATATGTCCTGATCATATACTTTCGCACAAGCCAAATAATCCTTATTCACATTGTTGCTTTCATACATATCACCGCCTGGCAAGAAACAGAGCAAGAGGACAAAACCGAGGAATCCGATTCATCCGACGATGACGACGGGGGCGAGGACGAATGAAGTATTTCACCGACAGCCCATTTGAGCGGATGATGATGGAAACGCCCAGCGGCAGGCATGAAACGGAGGATTTGCCTCCCAGCCACCCCTGCTGGGGGATGCGAGTATTACAAAGGGGAAATTTGCGTCGGTATTTGCTGGCGGGAATTTTTAAAAGCAAATACAAACGTGACCAATGGGTAACAGAATGCCCGCCGCTTCATATAAAGTGACGGGCAGCTTTATTTATATTGTTTTACATCAGATTTTCGTCTGCCCACGTATCAAACATTTGCAATTGATTATCCGTATGGAAAAAATGTTCTCCATGTTCCAGAACTTTTACGGCTGCTTGATACCTCGTGGCAAACGCTGAAATTTCCTTCCATTCAGAAAGATTATCGTCAGAACCATACAGGATGGACGTCGGTATCTCCCAATCAAAGCAAATTGGATTTTCCCGAACATAGCAGAAATAGTCCCAATCCAGCGTCTGCCCAATCGGCAATGGGATTATCTTCTCTGCTTTCAGCCTTTCTTCGCTTACCCCAAAGCCATCCATCATATTTAATATGATGCGTTCCATATTTACTACCGGAGAAAGAAATAAACTTTGCTTTATATCAAAATCATGATAGGCGAGCAAACTGAAATAAGCTCCCATACTGCACGCAAACAAACTGATTTCGGATGAAATTGATTTGGCATACTGAAATATTGCCTTCAAATCACTAATAGAGCTTTGAGGGTTACAGTCATAATTCTGCGATTTGCGTTCGCCGTGTTTTGGCAGGTCAAAGCTGAGAGCTTGATAGCCTTTTGCAATGCCTTTTTCCGCCATTATAGAAATTACTGTATCTTCTTTGTTGGAAAGATTGCCATGAATTTCAATCAGCAACTTTTTACTAGGCTTTCCCCACAAGACAGTGGGTATCGTAATATCTTCATTTGATATGCAGAAATGTTTTTGATCCATTGTTTCAATTCTCTCATTTCATAAAATTATGTACTTCGACTTAACGATATCGTTAAAAATATGTCCCAAAATCTTCTTTTGGAATACTCCGCTCCAAGCCGAGAGTTTTCGGCCACATGCCGGTATCTTCAATAATAAATCCCATGAGCATTCCCATATGACTATGTAAGTGCCGGTGCTGTGCAAGAATCAGGGTGAAGCGTGTCCATTCGCAGTTTCCCGGCTTTTGTAGCAGGATATCATCGGTTAAGGAGTCATCATATTCGGTGATTTTTCTTTCAACATCGTCAAAATAATGCTCGATATCCTGACGGGTTAACGGTGTATCGCTTGGAATATCCAGATTGTTAAGACCTTCTGTGTGGAAAGACGGCTCTGTATAAACCCTTGGATTGATGTACCACTGGTCAAGTGAGTGCAGCATGTGATAGATATGTTTCCACAACGGCATATCGCAGTAGCATTTGTCCCATAGCTCATCAGGAACGCAATGAATCACATTGTTGACTTCCCATAAAGCGCGGTTTGCTTCATCTTTGATGATCTCCGTATAATTTGACTCACTCATTTTTCTCCTCCTCAAAAGAAACTTGAATAACGTAACTGTTTTCAAGGCTTTTTGGCAAGATGTAAATCGATGGTATCGTAAAGCGTAAGCTTGTTTCCATGATTCAGGATAGCCTTTTTTATCTCGGATTCAAATTTCTGTTTTACATTCGGTGCCAAACTTCGATGATCCGAATATGTATTCAATAATTCAACGTAATCATCAGCATGAAAGGTTCTTGTGCCGTGATGCAATTTGAATTCCAACTCCACAAATCCATAGGAAAGAATGGCTTCTTGTATTCTCTTATACCGTAAGGTGTTATTTTCAATAGCGCGTATGTTGCAATCTGGGCGAAACTTCTCATATATTCTTTGAATGTCCTGATGCAGTTCCTCATCCACTTTGTCTGGAAATGGTTTGTTCCACCAAAGCGCAAGGGTGCCGCCGCTTTTTAGAAGCTGAAAAGCTTTTTTGAAACCAATTTCTTCCGGAATCCAATGAAACGCTGTAGCCGAATAGATCAAATCAAAGCTGCCGTCTTTTCCACTGAAATTTTCAAATGGAACATTTTCAATCGATAATTTCGGATATACTTTAAACTTTTCTTTTGAATAATCGGCAAGATTTTTACCCAGCTCCACGGCAGTCACACTGCAACCGGTTTTTAAAAATGGTTCAGTTGCCTGACCGGTTCCAATCCCGATTTCCAGAGCCTGCTTGCCGACACCAATGCCTGAATACCGGATGATATCCTCAAACACTTCCTTAGTGTATTTTGGCCGCCACTTATCATAATTTGCGGCGTCTTCATTAAATGAAAGCCGTTTTTTCATCCCCGTTGCATCGCCTTTGCTCATTAACAGGGGCTTTTCAGAATCACCGGAACTGTTTTCAATCCTTTTACCGCCAAAGGCGTGAATAGTTCTTGTACCTGCAATACAGCGCCCAGACTGCACGGTGCCTTTTGGAATAAACAGCTCATCCCCGGGATTCAGTACAGCTTCCTTGCCGTCAACGATCGTGGTATATTGTCCCTGCACGCAAACTATATATTCGTCAAAATCGTGCCGGTGCTCTTTTGAAACCCGGTCTGAATGGCAAGTCCAAAAAGCCATCTGGCTGCCGTCGTTCCCTTCAAAGTAATATCCGTCGATATCTTCCGTATTCTGTTCGCTGCTGTCGATATGGTTTTGCGGTATCTTCATAAAGTTTGGAAAATCATTCAATCCTATTGCCACCCTCCTAATAATTTGAGCTGAAATATATATAAGGTTCATCATTTTGAAAGAATGCTTTTCCTGTTTAGGTCTAAGCTTTTTGATGTGAACATGATCAGAAACTCTTCAATGGATGCCTGAAAAGCTAAAATTCCAGTGATGATGAGCAGGTTATTTCCACGCAAAGTATAGGCTAACGGGCAGAAAAAGAAAAGCAGGCCTGATAATTTATTAGAGACCGTATGAATACTTGATATCTTTCCAAATTTGATTTTTGAAAACACGGCATCCCAAATTTTTAGGACGAAAACGATGAGGATCCCTATAAAAATTAGCATATTAATCTGATTTTGCTTCATCATCGTAATGATGATTATACAGCACATGAATAAGTCTGCAATGCTGTCCAGTCTTGCACCAAATGGGGTTTCACTGCCTGTCCTCCGAGCTATAGTGCCATCCAACGGATCTGTTAAGCCGCATATCAGGTATACTAATATAAAAAGAATACTGCGAAAGTCAATAAACAACAAACTGAGAGATAAAACAATTCTGCATAAACTTATCATATTGGGTATGTACGCTTTTTTCATACGTTGTATCCTTCGCACAGTGCGTTGCGTATTTGTTCAGCGGCCTGCCGCGCTGAAATATCGCTCACGTCAATTTTTATAGTATCCATATTATCATACAGAGGTAATCTTTGCAGACTTCGTTCCAAAACGTCGGATGTTCTCACATGATTTTCTACATCCTTTTGAATTCTCTGTGTCAAGGCCTGTTCCGATATCGTCAGGGTAAACCTGCATGGTTTAAAATTCAAGCCGCCAAGCCCTGAAAGCAGGTCGTCCATGATGCTTTTGTACTGCATGACCCAACAGAAAATGACGTTTTCGTATTCGGAGCAGGCAAGGAAATTGCGAAGTAAATGGGTGATATTATCTTGCACCATTTGTTTTGTTTCGTCGGTCAAAACAAATGGATTCATCATCCAGCACCAGTCTCCGTCCAAAAACACGTTGTGATCAAGCAGTTTGGAAAGCTCCGTGCAGGTGGCCGTTTTGCCCGCACCCATTGTACCGTTCACCAGTATCAGTCGTTTCATTTGCACTCTTCCTATTTCATAAAATGTCCATTAAATCGTTAAAATCCCGAATGATAAAGTCCGGCTTTATGGGATTACTCCATTCCCGGTCATTCCTGTTAATCCAGCAGCTTGTGATTCCGGCCCTATGAGCGCCTAAAACATCCGCCGAACTGTCGCCAATATGTATGATTTCTTTTGGGGCTGCATCCAAATGGCCTAATACTGTACGAAAGAATTTCCCGTTTTTATCACCCTTATAGCTTTTCAGATCGTCGGAAATGAACGCCTCATCATACTCTACTTTGCAAATCAAATCATCTACCATCAAGTGGTTGGAATCGCTGGAAAGGATAATTTGATATTTTTTGCGGAGCTTTGCAATGCAGTCCAAAACTTCATGATAAAAGGGAGCCTTGGAATGCTGGTACATCAAATTATATGCCACGTCCTGCGGTGAAGCCTTAAAGCTCAATTTCTCCAAGGCCTTCTGAGCGCATTCCTGATACACTTCATCCATTGTTTTGAACTGTTCCGACTGCACTGCATTTCCATAAACGGCAGGTAAGGTGCTTAAAACGGCTTTTGCACCCTGCGTTGCTTTTTCATCAGTGTAACTGTCTTTCAAAATGCCTCGCCAAATTTCCGGGATGCGTTTGTTGACGTCCACCAGCGTCTGAAAAATATCAAAACTAATTATTTTATAGTTCATGGCTGCTCCTTAGATTGATTAATGATGGCCTTTTTGTGATTTCAGTTTGCTTATTTAATGAATGAATAGACCACATCCCATAGTCTCTTTTTTTCGTCTTCTGGAATCCATTCCCTTAAACGTGCGGCAGCAATTGGAAATTCCCATTTGAGAATGTCATTCACATCTGTTTTACTAATTTTCAAGTATTCTTGCAAGTAAGCATCATACATCTTGCTTTTCAATCTTCTGATAAGGTTTTTGATTAACCTGGATTTCATAGGAATATCACTGTATTTCAGCATTATACCTGTACGTGCAACATCAGATAAAGCATTTCCTGAACAAGCTGTCATCCAATCAATGATAACCGGTTGCCCATCCCGAATGATAATGTTTCCAGGATGAAAATCAAAATGACACAGGGTATTACCATCTGGCAAATCGTCTATGTATGCAAATATTTTATCTTTTTCTTTATCTGAAAACTGTTTTACATTTTCAATATCCTGTTTGAGCTTTTCCTTAACAGTTGGGAGCTTAAAATTAACGGGCTTTTGGATTGCAAGATGATAATGTGCCAACAATCGGGTTTGCTGGTTAATGCGCCATAGCTTTGACAGCATATTATTCATCATTGTTCGTCCTGCTATTTTTTCATATACAGCACCATTTCGACTATCAATTTGAACAATTTCAAATGATTCCGGTGCAAATCCGAAACTATCATAAATATTTTTGGTGATATTAAACTCATTTTCACAAATGAAGTCAGGCATACCGTTCCGATATAGTTTCAATATTTTATCCGAACCATATTCATAGATTTCTGCGGTGTTTCCCTGTCCAATCAACCGTCCAATTTGCTTCATATAAATCCTCTTTTCAACCCAGAAATATAATGCTGAATCTATTTTTTATTCAAAGCTGGTTGCCTCAAAGGTAATCAGCTTTTTCTATATATTACTCCCATATCCACATCAAAACAAGCTACTAAAAAGGAGGCGAATTTTAATATGGAACTTGTGATAGCAGAAAAACCGAGTGTCGCCCAATCTATCGCCAAGGTACTGGGAGCAACCGACCGAAAAGACGGATGTCTTGTAGGCAACGGCTACATCGTATCCTGGTGTTTCGGTCATCTGGTGGAGCTTGCCCCCGCCGACGCTTATGACCCGCGCTACGGAAAATGGGCGGTTGAGGATTTGCCAATTATGCCGGAGAACTGGAAATATACTGTGCCTTCCGACAAAGCAAAGCAACTGAAAATTCTTTCCGGCCTCATGGCGGACAAAGAAGTGGACAGCCTGATCTGCGCTACCGACGCCGGACGCGAAGGTGAACTGATCTTCCGGCTTGTCTACGAGCATTGCGGCTGTAAAAAAGCTGTGCAAAGGCTTTGGATTTCGTCAATGGAGGAAAGCGCGATAACCGAAGGTCTTCAAAACCTCAAACCCGATTCAGAGTATGACCGCCTGTACGACGCGGCACTCTGCCGTGCGCGGGCCGACTGGCTTGTTGGCATCAACGCAACCCGGCTGTTTTCTGTGCTGTACCGCACAACGCTGAACGTGGGCCGTGTTCAGACCCCGACGCTCGCCATGCTGGTACAGCGCGAAGCCGAGATTACAGCTTTTACGAAAGCAATACGATAACCGTCGGCTATATGGTTCCAATGGTATATTACATGCTCAATCTATTCGGAGGAAGTAAATATTTTGGTAAGCTGTTCCTGTTTTCTATGGAGTCGGGAAGCGTAACAGAAAAACATTGGCTGTTTGCAGCAGGTTTGGTGTTGATTGTGTTTGCGTTGATCCTGAAAAAGTCTATTCAATGTACACGATGACAGACTGTCTGGCGGTTCAAAATTTCTTCGACACATTTGCTTTTATTTTATCTTATCGATATAATCGTTTTAGATATTAATTATGGGAGGCAAAGTCATGCAAAACATTCTGATTGTGGAAGACGACGTAATGCTGAATTCCGGTCTGTGCTATAACCTGCAACTGGATCAATATAAAACAGTTTCCGCACAAAATGCGGCTGAGGCGCTGGAACAAATTAAAACAGACGGATTTGATCTAGCAGTGTTGGATATAAATCTGCCTGATATGGACGGCTTTGACCTCTGCAAGAAAATAAAAGCCGTTCATGATATTCCCGTCATTTTTCTGACCGCCCGCGATCTGGAAAGCGACGTTGTAAAAGGCTTTGAACTTGGTGCGGATGATTATATCACAAAACCTTTCAGCATCAATATATTCCGCAAAAAAGTAGCCGCGATTTTAAGACGGTGCGGAAATCAAAAGGGAGAAAGCATTTATTCCGACGGAAACCTGATCATCGATTTTGATAAACTGACAGTGGCAATCAATGGTGTATCCACCATATTGACATCAACGGAAAGCAAGCTGCTGAAATTGTTCACTGCCAACGCGAACACGGTTCTGACGCGCCAAATGCTTCTGGAAAAACTATGGGACAATGAAGGCAATTTTGTAGATGAACACGTTCTGACTGTCTATATCAATCGGTTACGGGGTAAAATTGAAAGCGATGACAGAAAATATATCAATACTGTGTATGGTATGGGCTACATGTGGGTTGGTGATAAAGAATGAAAAAGTCCTTATCCCTTCGAACAATATACGTGGGCGTTGGTGCGTCATATCTTGTCTTAACCGGATGCTTTCTGGCTCTGCTGTTTGTCCGTTCAAAAGATAACATAATCACAGGCATGGCTGTTTTCTTTGCAATTTTGACTTTTATGTTGGGTCTGCTGTTCCTCAGCCTAATCCGGAAAAGGTTGGTCACATTTGTCGAAACGCTTGGCGGCTGCATTGACGACATGGTAAATGGTAAAAAAGACGTTGCCTTCGATTTTGAATCGGAAACCCTGACATCGAAATTAAACTATAAACTGAAACGTCTGTATGAAATTATGTGCCGGAACAATGATCGAATTTGGACTGAAAAGCAAACCATTCAGGAAATGATCTCCGATATTTCCCATCAGGTGAAAACGCCGATTGCCAACCTCAAAATGTATAATTCCACGTTGCTTGAGCGGCGGTTGCCGCAGGAAAAAGAACGCGAATTTCTATCTCTTATGGAAACGCAGATTAACAAATTGGATTTCTTAATGCAGTCTATGATTAAAGCGTCACGGCTGGAGGCAGGAGTTATTGCACTGAAAGTAGAGCCCGCCCCGATTTACGACACGATAGCGCTGGCGCTTGGCAGTATCGTATTGCCGGCTGAAAAGAAGAATATCGAAGTTTCCGTATCCTGCGATCCGGCGCTTATCGTGCCGCATGACAGAAAATGGACGGCGGAAGCCCTGTTCAATATTCTGGATAACGCAGTCAAATACACGGATTCTGAAGGCAAAATTACCGTTAAGGCGCAACGATGGGAAATGTACACGGAAATTGAGATATCCGACACTGGAAAGGGAATTTCCGAGGAACATTACGCTCAAATTTTCAAGCGGTTTTACAGGGAGGAAGATGTACATGAAATTTCTGGTGTCGGCATAGGCCTTTACCTGTGCCGCGAAATTATACAAAGGCAGGGCGGATACATTCAGGTAAAATCAAGAGTAAAGCAAGGCTCTACATTTTTCGTATTTCTTCCCAACGAAAGGCAGCTATGATGGCTGCCTTTTTTATATTAAGAATCAAATGTCTCTAAACTGTGACATTTGATTTTGAGATTTTGACATTTGAGTGACATTTGAGGTTTACAATGAAATTAAATTAAACGATAAGAAACAGAGGGACATCACATGAGCATATTGAAAACAAACGAATTGAAAAAATATTACGGTTCCGAACCGAGCCTTGTAAAAGCTCTGGACGGCGTCGTGCTGGATGTGGAGTCTGGCGAGTTTGTGGCAATTGTAGGCACTTCCGGCAGTGGCAAGTCCACTCTGCTACACATGCTCGGAGGTCTGGATAACCCGACTTCAGGAAGCGTATCTGTGGACGGAAAAGAACTGTCTAAAATGAACGACGACCAACTGACGATTTTTCGACGCAGGAACATTGGCTTCGTGTTCCAGAACTACAACCTTGTGCCAATTCTGAATGTTTATGAGAACATTGTACTGCCCATCGAACTGGATGGAGAAAAGCCGGATAAAGCCTTTATCGACAAAATCGTGCGGATGCTGGGACTGACGGAAAAGCTCGACAATCTTCCGAACAATCTTTCGGGCGGTCAGCAGCAGCGCGTCGCCATCGCGCGGGCACTGGCGACAAAGCCCGCTATCATCCTTGCTGACGAACCGACCGGAAATCTTGACAGCAAGACCAGTCAGGAAGTACTTGGCCTGCTTAAAATGACAAGTAAGCAGTTCCATCAGACTATTGTCATGATTACTCACAACAATGAAATCGCCCAACTTGCCGACCGTATCGTCCGTATTGAAGACGGCACGATTGTAGCTTAAGGGGGCGGCAGAATGTTTCAGAACAATAACGGCGCTATCATAAAACGCCTCGCAAAGAGCAGCTTGCGTGCCAACAAGCGGCGTAATATCATGACTATTGTGACGATTGCTTTGGCTGTTGCGTTAATGATGGCTATAGCACTCATTCCGATAGAGATCAAGCAACAACAAAAAAATGATGAAGAAGGAACAGCACAGGCAGTTTTTCTGAATGTCCCGGAAAATTCCATCAACAAGCTGAAAAGTTCCCCGGATATAGAGTGGGCAGGAGAACAGTATTCGGTTGGCTCCCTGAAAGAAAAGAATTATACGCTAACGGTTGCATATTGCGATCAAGCTGTGCTCAAGGCGTCCAAACTGAGTTTACAGGGGAAACTGCCACAAAAATCAGATGAAATTTTAGTTGAACCATCGTTTCTGTCTCAGATCGGCAGCAAAGCAAAGATAGGAGATACGCTTTCACTGAATCTTGGGGACGGTGTAAAAAAAGAATATCGGATTACAGGGATAATTGATCAGCAATCGAATGATACGGGAAAATACGTGGCGCTCGTATCCAAAGCCTATGTGGAAAAGCAAAAAGGGACTGGCAACCTTTTCTTCAACACATATATCAGCGTAAAAAATGCGGATGCTCTGTCTGAAACAGAACTCAAGCAAAAGGTTTATGCACTGGCGGGTCAGCTTAATATTCCGCAAAACGACGTGACAATTTCTACAAGCCGTTACCGCATCCTGAAAAGCAACACGGCTTCGGATATACTTGGCTATGTTGTGATAGCCGCAATCATTCTTTTCGCGGCCGCCATTGTGATTTACAGTATCTTCTATATTGCTGTGGCCGGAAAAATCAAGCAATACGGGCAGCTTCGCACGATTGGAACAACCAAAAAGCAAATCAGGAAGATTGTCTATCGCGAGGGAATGTATCTGTCCGCCATCGGTATCCCTGCCGGTTTGATAGTGGGCGGATTGGCAGGCTATTTCATGATTCCGAAGGGTTGGAACTTTATTACCGCCCTCCTCACAGCGGCAATTGTCGGCTTCATAGGACTTCTGTTTGTCCTGATTTCCATACGCACTCCAGTCAGAATAGCCGCCAACACTTCCCCCATGGAAGCGGTACGCTATTCTGCCTATCAAGGAAAGATAAAAAAGAACAAAAGTAAGAAACTGCATCGTAAAATTACACCGATCCATCTGGCATTCATGAATTTTTCGCGCAACAGAAAAAAGTCGTTACTTACAATACTCTCTCTTGGATTCAGCGGAATCCTTCTGGTTTGTGTTGCTTCAATGGTCGGTTCCTATGCGCCCGAAAACGATGCAAAGCGAGACTTTCCCTATGGAGAGTATATGATCTCAATTTCCGGCGATGGCAGCGACACATTTTCCGATGGCCGCATCCAGATGAACAATCCCCTGAATCAGTCTCTCAAAGATAAAATATTGTCGACAGATGGTGTAAAAGATGTAAAGATATGGTCAAACATTGAGATGAAATATTCTATGCCGAATGGTGCTGATTCCAGCGGGACTATCGAAGGCTTTTCACAGGATGAACTCAGCTTAATGAAACCATATTTAACTGACGGCACGCTGGATTATAATACCCTTGTCGCAAAGAACGGCGTTGTCATTAGCTCTCCAAAAGTCTTTAAGGAATCGTACGGCTGGAATGTTAAAATCGGGGATAAGATCAAAGCCACCATCTTAAACAGCCGTGGCGAAAAAACAGAAAAAGAGCTGACGGTCATGGCCTTGCTTTCGGGAAATTACAGGGCGGGTAACTTTTACTGGATGCCCACGGATACCCTGCGTGCCCTTACAGGTATGGATTGCAACAGCAATTTTGAAGTTGTCACCGAAAAGCAGAAAGAAAAAGCAGTCGGAGAAAGCCTTCAAAAGATTGTTGATACAAATTCCAATCTGGAACTCGACAGCTTGCAGGACCAAATCAGGTATTACAGTACAGCGAACCATCCGATTTATATAGCATTTTATATCATGACCATATTCATTGCATTATTCGGAATCATTAATCTGCTCAACACAATGGTTACAAACCTGATTACGAGGAAACAGGAGATTGGAGTTCTACAGGCGGTGGGGCTTAGTGGTCGACAGCTCAACCGTATGCTGCAAATGGAGGGATTTCTCTACACAGCTGGAACTGCAGTCCTTACACTGACGGTGGGAACCGGTTTGGGGTATGTTGTCTGTATGATTGTAAAGAATTTGGGTATGGCAATCCGTTATCGTTTTCCGGTGCTGCCGGTATGTGCTTTTATTGTAATTTTACTTTTAGTCCAGCTCACTATTTCGACTTTTACAGTACAGAATCTCAAGAAGCAGTCGTTGGTAGAAAGAATTCACGAAGCAGAATAATCAACACTACAGGATGCTTTTTATTTAAGAATGGCTGTGATCGCCAGTCTGCTATTCGGTTCGGTGCTGTGATATATGCTGCTTTTATTAATCATGCACCTTCTGCTCTATTTGAAAAGCATGACAAAAAGTATTGAACTCAGATGTCTGAAAGTGAAAAGGGGTTATGAATATTCAAAATTCAGAAAATGATATAGCATACAAAAAAAGACGAAGATTTTTCTCGCTTATTTCTTTAGCAGTTTTAGTAGCTGCTTTTACGATAACGACCGTACTTTTGTGGAAACCGTTGGCCAGCACATTCCAAAATCCGGAACGATTTCGCGCATGGATAAATTCACACGGTATCTTGGGAAGGCTGACATTTATCGGTATCGATGCGCTGCAGGTAATATTCGCTATCCTTCCCGGTGAGCCGGTAGAACTTGGAGCAGGATACGCTACGTGATTCTATTCGAATATGTTTGCCATTTTTCAAGTTCTGCATGTCAGGAATCATTTCCGCTATTGTGGATTATGCATTGTTGTTTGTCTTTCAGTGGCTGATTGGTTCCTTATGGAGATTACCCGGCTCTCTATTCTTTGGCGTCGTTCTTGCACGGGCTGTAAGTTCAGGCGTCAACTTCACAATAAATCGCACCATTGTTTTTCGATCAAAAGCAACACAGCAGATGCGGAGGTCAGGGCACATAAATATTACATTCTCGTTGGCTGCTTGTTATTGGCTAACTATTTACTGCTAAAGATATTTACGGATGTGATTGGCATTTGGCTTCCTCTTGGAAAGATTCTTGTTGAGTGCATCCTTTTTTGCTTCAGTTACGTCATTCAGCGCTTTGTCCTTTTTAAGAAGAAGCCAGTGGCTGCATAAAAATTCAATATCACTAGAAATTGCAAATACTTTATTGGACATAGATATGAGAAATGATATTCCAATAAGTTTACGATATTTTTTCAAATTGGAAAGGAAAAATGTTAAACAATGAAAACCGTTGTCTCTTGATAAACTAAAGAACAGGCGTAAGACCCGCACAGCAGCTCAGTAGGCAAAACACACGTAGCGGATATGCAATATAAGAATCCCTCTTAGCCAATTCGGTTAAGAGGGATTCTTATATGATTGGAAAATATTGTATTGAGTTTGTCGAATTTTAGGCGTATCATAAGTTAATAGTCAAATACTGAATTGAGCGGAGGCTAACAATCATGTCTGAATTAATGGAATGGAAATCAAATCAAAAAATACAGCAGATATTAAAAGACTACCCACAAATTGAAAAACTTAAAACCTTATTATATAATGTGCACTTTTTGGAGGAATTGCTATATTGATTCGGAATATATTCCCTCAGAGATTTGGAAAGATGTGACTAAGCTAACATCATACGGCGAGAAAATATTGAATAATTATCTTCAAGATATTAATTGTGTGGACAAAGCTATATTGAATTTTTGCCTATTTAAAATATTTTCTTACCATGAAATACTGATTTCAGTCAATGACGTGGATATTTCTAAAATCAGTAAATTACTTGAAGAAGAATTATTAGAGGGAAAGATTAAACTGCCTTACCGCTTTGGCCGCCTCCTTTATGATAAATATAATGATAATTACCAGAAGTATATAGAAGAACGAGTGAAAGATTTAACAGAAAAAGATGTTTTGGAATTATTAGATAATACTCCTATTGGGGTTTATCAGTTGGATACAAATATTATTGGACCACTAGGTTTATTAAAAAGTGATGAACGCCGCCTATTACCTCCATCTTTGAAACTTCCGTTATGGCATTGTCCTGATACCGGATGTGGAGCAACACATGATGTTCAATTAACTTCAAATAATAGTCTAATAAAAGAATTAAACCGTAAAATTATGGATATCCTTGATCAAAATTTTGGCGCAAGGTCAGAATGGGATTCGGCTTTAGGATCAATAGCGTTTAGACATTTTGATAGGGAGCTTGGAAACGCGTATTCTGATTTATCTGCACTAATTGGTGACTGCTTTACATTACAAGAGCTTAGGACCATTTTGGAAGAGGCCCTTAAAACTAGTGAGGCTCAAACTATAAGCAGGCTATTATCTAAGTCATCAAAAAACGCCTTGTTTATTGGGTCACCGATTGAAATTGTTAATAGACTGGAAATATCTGAGCTGTTTCAAACCCTGTTGCTATTTAGTGATAAAAGCTTAATCTGTATTATGGAAAATTGTATTGAT